>Ga0307434_1000389_pt1 | contig 31573 bp, 21 predicted proteins | sample SalMarWE160220MG_FD_202156 | JGI IMG/M metagenome (GOLD analysis project Ga0307434, IMG submission 202156) | Salt marsh sediment microbial communities from the Plum Island Ecosystem LTER, Massachusetts, United States - WE1603-220 | ecosystem: Environmental > Aquatic > Marine > Intertidal zone >... | reverse complement strand
ATTCAGGCATGGTTTTCTCCCTTACTTGCAAATGCGAACTCGTCCCTGGGGGACGGTTCAAACGGCTGTTCGGGCTAGTCCCACGGCGGCGGCGAGGTTCCCGCTCTGTGACGGCCTCGAAGGCCAGAACACAATCGAACTCTCGTCGCCGGCTGGTGCCGGCTCGGCTCGCTACGCTCGCCTCGCCTGCACCAGCATTACCAGTGAGACTATCATTAACCATGCTATAATTCAACATACAAGAACACAGAGAGGTTGCTGACTTGGTGTACTCATAAAAAACTTCTTATGAAAATAAACTTTCAGCGAAGATTTTCACTCGTCCACAAGAACGCTTTAACGTTCTTTATTCTAAGTCAGCAGGAATTTCGATTTTTATTCAAGATTGATGGGGGAAAAGAAGTGAAAACAATCGCTTGACAGGGGATAGAGGTTTTCGGATAATTTCAAGTGTTTTTTTATATTTGGAGATAATCTATGCCTTTACCGGATAAGGTTTTACAACTAATCGAGAACTTTGAGCGCAACATAGAATCATATAAGAACCAATCTTATAACGAGACACAGCTCCGCCGGGAATTCATAGACCCTTTCTTTGAGTCTCTCGGCTGGGACGTATCGAATAAAGCTGGCTATGCACCGGCATATAAGGACGTTATTCACGAAGATGCAATTAAAGTAGGCTCGGCAACGAAGGCTCCGGATTATTGTTTTCGCATAGGCGGAGCGCGTAAATTTTTCCTCGAAGCAAAAAAACCATCAATCGATATAAAAGGCGACCCGCATCCCGCTTACCAGTTAAGACGCTATGCCTGGAGTGCAAAACTGCCTCTTTCAATCCTGACCGATTTCGAGGAGTTCGCGGTTTATGACTGCCGGATAAAGCCAAAACAAAATGACTCGGCCTTTGCAGCAAGAATTATGTACTTCACATACAAACAGTACAAAGATAAATGGGAAGAAATCGAGAAAATATTCGGCAGAGAAGCGATTCTGAAAGGTTCGTTCGATAAATACGCCGCGGCCGCCAAAGGCAAACGGGGTACAGGCACTGTCGATATCGAGTTTCTGAACGAAATAGAAGAGTGGCGCAGTATGCTTGCGAGAGTAATCGCTCTCAGAAACACCTCTTTATCAGTTAGCGAGATAAATTTCACCGTCCAGCGTACTATCGACAGGATAATCTTCCTTAGAATGTGTGAAGACAGAAGTATCGAAAATTATGGCCAGCTTTCAGCATTATCGAACGGTTCAGATACCTATCAAAGACTGTTTGACGTTTTTCAAAAAGCCGATGCAAAATATAATTCAGGCCTTTTCCATTTCAAAAAAGAAAAAGACAGGGAAAATCCCGACGAGTTGACTCCGAATGTTATCATCGATGACAAAGAATTAAAATGGATTCTTCATAGCTTATATTACCCCCAATGCCCCTATGAATTCTCCGTCCTTCCGACGGAAATCCTCGGCAACGTCTATGAGCAATTCCTCGGAAAGGTCATCACACTCACAAAAGCGCATCGTGCACAAATCGAGGAAAAACCCGAAGTCAAAAAAGCAGGCGGCGTTTACTACACTCCTTCTTATATCGTCGATTACATCGTCATAAATACGGTCGGCAAACTCTGCGAAGGTAAAACTCCGAAACAACTTGAAAAAATAAAAATTCTCGACCCAGCCTGCGGCTCAGGCTCATTTCTGCTCGGAGCATATACATATCTTATAAATTATATTCGCGACTGGTACGTAGAAAATGACCCCGCTAAACACACCAAACAAATCTACCAGGGCAAAGGCGGCCAGTGGTTTTTAACGATTTCTGAAAAGAAAAAAATAATTCTCAATAATATTTTCGGCGTTGATATCGACTCACAGGCCGTCGAAGTTACTAAACTTTCACTGCTTCTAAAAACCCTCGAAGGCGAAACAAGCGAGACTATAGGCCAGACCTACAAGATGTTCCACGAAAGAGCCTTGCCCGACCTATGTAATAATATTAAGTGTGGCAACTCCCTCATAGGCCCGGATTTCTACGATAATCTCGAACCCGAGCAAATCACTGATGAGCTTCGCCATCGTATAAACGCCTTCGATTGGCAAACCGAATTCCCCGAAATCTTCAGCCGCAAAAATCCCGGTTTCGACGCCGTCATCGGCAATCCGCCGTATGTTCGAGTTAGACAAATCAAGAACGATGATCCTAGGGTAGCATATTATTTAGAAGAAAAATACAAATGTGCTGTTCATGTTTGGGATATTTATTTATTATTCTTTGAAAAAGCTATATCCTTGTTAGGTAAATATGGTTTTTCTTCTTTCATAATTCCAATACAAACACTTCATCAGCCAAATTGTGAAAGTATTAGAAAACTTCTAATTGAAAAAACCAGCATTAAACAGATAAGCAATTTGTCGCAAGTAAAAGTATTTCAAAATGCTATTGTAAAAAACTGCATCATCGTTGTAGAAAAACCTAAAAGAAAACAATCTCAGATTGAAATCTCTGAGCCAAAATCCTATAGAGACCTAGCAGAAATCCCTTTTGATAGACAATGGCCTCAAGATTCTGTTAATAAATCAACTAATTACAGCTTAAAAACAGACCTGCTATCTGTAAAAAGATTAATTTGTGATAAGATGGATAGCGTAAGTGCTCCTCTTGGTGAGCTTTTTTATGTTACATTTGGTTTGCGTTCATGTGCAAAAGGGAAAGGACGAGGTGGGAAAGATAGACTAATTACTAAAAAAGGAAAACATCCGAATAACAAACCTTATCTTGAAGGCAGAGAGATCAAAAGATATTCAATATTGCCATCCGGTAGGTTCATAAAATATATACCTGAAGAAATGTACAGCCCACGTGATCCAAAATTGTTTGAAACAAAGAAAATAATCTCTCAGACCATGCTTTCAAAAAGAAAACTTATCGCAAGTTTAGATACGGATCACTATTATGTTGAACAAAGTTTACTTTGTATAATTCCACATGGAATTCTTACCCCATCTAAAAATTTGATTAATCAAAAATTAGAATTTATTCTTGGGATTCTTAATAGTAAGCTTGCTTCATTCTATTTTGCAACAAGAATTATTGACTATTCTTTAGGAGGAGGATTAATTCATGCTACTCCTGGTTCTCAAGGTAAAATACCTATACCTTTGATAAAAAAAGATGATATGTTCAATCATAACAAAATGGTAAAATTTGTTGAGCGGATGCTCGATTTACACAAAAAATTAAATGAATCAAAAGTCCCCGATGAAAAAACAAAAATCCAGCGCCAGATTGACACCACCGACAGACAAATCGACAATCTTGTTTATGACCTTTATGGTCTTACAGATGACGAAATTGCAATTGTAGAAAATTCAAAATAAAAGAACTGACGAAGCTATCGCCGACGATGCGATGGCGAAGGCGGAGGGTGGAATGCAGAAGACAGAAGACAGAAGACAGAAGACAGAAAACGGGGGGCTAAATCCTTCGAGCTGGTTCGGCGGGGTGATTGAGAAAATTCAGCATAAGTGATATAATGCTGAATGCTTGCTTTGAAACAATATCATTAAAACATTCAGGTTTTGGGAATGTAAGGTTTTTTTTTATGAGTAAGGCTTATTGGGAGCATTATTCGCATCCGGCTGATATGGGAGTGCGCGGCTTTGGAAAGACCAAAGCTGAGGCCTTTGAGCAGGCGGCCCTGGCTATGACAGCGATTGTTAGTGAGCTGCTAAAAATCGAGCTTAGAGACAATATTGAGATTTGCTGCGAGCAGGATGATGAGCAGATGCTCTTTGCGGGCTGGCTGAACGCTGTTATTTATGAAATGGCAACGCGGAAGATGCTGTTCGGCAGTTTCGAGGTTACAATCGACGGTAATCGATTGAAGGCGAAGCTGGCAGGTGAGAAGATTAATCTTAAAAAACATAGGCCCGCGGTTGAGGTTAAGGCTGCGACGTTTATGGATTTGGAAGTTAAAAAAACAGAGGACGATTTGTGGATGGCTCAATGTATAGTTGACATCTGATTTTTCAGATAAGGAGAGAAAGCGATGCTGGTCGAGAAGCTGAAGAAAAGCGGTGAATACCAATGGCGAATCGAGCCGTTTGAAAAGATGCGCGTTCCGGTAATCGTTTTTGCGGATGAGCGGATTATAAAAGGCGTTGATGACGATGTTCTCAAGCAGGCGGTGAATGTTGCGCGTCTGCCGGGAATAGTGAAGGCCTCTTTTGTTATGCCCGACGTACATCTGGGCTATGGATTTCCGATAGGAGGTGTGGCTGCGTTCGATGGGGAGAGGGGCGGGATTGTTTCCGCAGGCGGTGTGGGCTTTGATATTTCATGCGGTGTGCGTGCTCTTCGCACAGGATTGACAGTCGATGATATCGAGCCGGTGAAGGAGAGAATTGCCGATGGTCTTGCCCGCGGGATACCTGCGGGTGTCGGCAGCAGCGGTAAATTGAAGCTTTCGGGCAGCGAAATGGAGGCGATGCTTACCGGCGGGGCGCGATGGGCGGTTGAGCAGGGTTATGGATTAGCTCCTGATTTGGAATACGTTGAAGAGAAGGGGCAAATGAAAGGTGCGAGGCCTGAGTATGTGTCGGACAAGGCCAAGCAGCGGCAGCGAGAACAGCTCGGCACGCTCGGCTCGGGTAATCATTACCTCGAAATTCAGAAAGTTACCGAAATTTTTGATTCATCGTGTGCTGAGAGTTTTGGTTTGAAGGCTGGTGACATAGTGATAAGCATACATTGCGGCTCGCGGGGACTCGGCCATCAGATTGCGACGGATTATCTGCCGAGAATGGCCAGGGCGGCCCAGGCGGCGGGGATAGAGCTGGCTGAAAGGGAGCTTGCGTGTGCGCCGATTAAATCCGATGTGGGACAGCAGTATATCGGGGCGATGAAATGCGGTATTAACTGTGCGATTGCGAATCGACAGGTGCTGACGGACCTTACGAGAAAGATTTTCAGCAGGATTGTGCCGAAGGCTAAGCTGAGATTGTTATATGACGTTTCGCATAATACCTGCAAGGTTGAAGAGCATGCTGTCGGCGGAAAAAAGATGAGTTTGTATGTACATCGCAAAGGAGCGACGCGGGCCTTCGGGCCGGGACATCCATCCTTGCCGCAGGATATACGCGGAGCGGGCCAGCCTGTGCTTATCGGGGGCACTATGGGGACGGCATCATATATATTAACCGGCACGGAAAGAGGGATGGAGCTGTCTTTCGGCTCGTGCTGTCACGGGGCAGGCAGGGCGATGAGCCGAAAAGAGGCAACGAGGAGATGGCAGGGAGGAGATGTGATAAGACAATTGGGCGAAAGAGATATTATCATCAGAGGTGTTTCCGGTCGCGGTATTGCGGAGGAGGCACCGGGCGCATACAAGGACGTGGATGCAGTTGTTGATGTTACGGAAAAGGCCGGCCTGGCGAAAAAGGTTGCCAAGCTCGAGCCTTTGATTTGCGTAAAAGGATGAAAACGGATGACGGACGACAGATGACGGAAATTGAGAGATGAATATCGAATAACCAACAAGAAATATTGAAAAAAGAAATAATTTAGCCATGAAATGACACGAATTAACACATATACTCACCTGTCCTGCTTTTGCTGAGATTTACGAAAAGGGAAATGTAGAAGGATTCGAAATTTCAGCTAACGAGAAGCTTTAATCATCGGCTTTTCTGACTGCTTTACAGAATTGTGCCTGCTGCTCAGGTAATGCTTGAAGTCTATGTATGCCTTGCAGTTCAGCTTGAAATTGCCCTTGTATCCGAGATTTGCCACCATGGTGACAAGCGGCTGGCGACAATGCCACAAGTTTCGCCAGATCCTTCGCAGAATGTGTGACATTGAATAGAAGTCTTTGTCGCAGGAGATCATTTCTTCTATGATTCCGTCCGGAGACAAATGCTTATACTGAGCTACAGGGAAGGTTAGTGTGTAATATTTCCAGTCTTCGGGGAACGTATCGAGAGCGATTCGGCCCTGCGAAGTCATCTGGTCCCATAGTCGCGTGCCGGGCAGAGGAGTCAAAAACAACACGTTGAGATTGTCCAGGCAGTACCGACGGGCCGTCTCGGCGATACGCTTGCCGATGCCCGGTTTGTCTATGTCCAAACCGATGATAAAGGAACCCACAACGAGAATTCCGTGCCGCTGTATGCGGCGTACGGAGTCTCGGAAATTTCTGCCGTTTAGAAGATTGAATTTTTTACCGATTTCCAGAAGTCCTTCCGGTTCGGGTGACTCAAAGCCGATGAAGACGCCTCTGCAGCCGGCCTTGGCGGCCAACGCCAGAAGCTCTTCGTCATCGGCGAAGTTAATGGTAACCTGGCCGATCCATTGCTTTCGAAGTTTCGCTTTTGCGATAGCGCTGAACATCTCCTTGGCGCGGTCGATATGTTCGTGTCGTGTTCCGATAAGATTGTCGTCCACTACCAGAACACGTTTCTCACGAATCAACTTGAATTCCCGGACGACATCAGCGATGGGGCGTTGCCGATAGCGGGCTCCGTTAAAAGTTGTCACGCTGCAAAAGCTGCAGTTCAGGGGACAGCCGCGTGTGGTCTGAATTGCTCCGAAGGCATATCCGTTGTCCAGCAAGTCATGGCGTGCGGGCGGGACATCGTTTATATCGGCAAGGCCTCCTTCGTAGCATTGCCTGAGCCGGCCTTGCCGGGCGTCTTCGAGGACTTGCGGCCAGATACTCTCGGCTTCGCCGGTGACAACTGAATCCACTCGCTCCATAACCTCGTCCAGGCACATCGTAGCGTGAATGCCGCCCATGACGACAGGTACACCGAGATTGCGGAAGTGAGCGGCTACTTCATAGGCTCGGTTCGCCTGCGATGTGAAGGCGGTAATGCCGACGAGGTCCGGCTGAGGCATAGCCTGATAGTCAGGAACTCCGAGGTTCTCGTCCACGATTGAGATATCCCAGTCCGGCGGGGTCAGGCCTGCGAGAACCATAAGGCCTAACGGTTTCCATACGCGGTAATGGTTCCATCGGCTCTCCCTGACTTTGACGATGCTGACAAGCGAGTTTGACGGATTAATAAGATATAGTCGCATAACGTATATTCACTTATTACTATGGATTTACTTTTTTTTGCTTATCCCTGTACCCTTAGTTACCGAACCGGCTAATGCAATAGACCGAGTCTTTGTCACACATTTAATTGTTATCTTTTTTTTGTCAAGGATATTATGGTTGGGGCTGCCGGGAAAAGCAAGAATTTTTTTGTTGCTCCGCGGCAAGAAATACGAATTCGGCTGTGCTGTTTTGGTAAAGTTTGGTTTGTATTAAAATGGTCTTGACTTTGGGGGAGTTTTGCTTATCCTTGTTTTTTTCCACTTTGCTAAATAAGGAAGTTTAGATTGAGCTCTAGTACAAAAGCAGGGGAATTCGTTTTCGAGCAGAAGGATGCAGAGGCGAAAGGAAGCGCACTTTACAGCGAGCATATCAAGCTGACAGACAAATCCCATATAGCTGCGTTTGCGGGCTTTCTAATGCCTTTGTGGTACACTTCAATAAGCAGTGAGCACAGGGCTGTGAGGGAGGCGGCGGGACTGTTCGATTGCTCGCATATGGGTGTTCTGGAGGCGGCGGGGCCTTATGCGAAAGAGTTTTTGAATATTGTTTTTACCAACGATTTGAATAAGCTCAGCGACGGCAGGGCACAATACGGTTATATAATCGATGCGGCAGGTAATGTTCTTGATGATATAATTATTTACCGGCGTGCGGAAGATAAATATATGGTTGTGGTCAATGCGACGAATGAGCCAAAAATAAAGGCATATTTTTTTGCGCTGCTGAATGATGAAGTTGTGATTGACGCGGATAATCCTGACAGGAGGCTCGAAAATAAGCCGGTGGTAAGAGATATGAGGAATATAAAAAGCGGAAGCGACTGCCGGGTTGACCTTGCACTGCAGGGGCCTGCTGCGATTGATATTGTGATTGAGCTGATTGAAGATGAGCAGGTCAAGGGACAAATAAAAGAGCTTAAAGGTTTCAGATTTTTCGAAACTATAGTTACAGGGATTGACTGTATCGTTTCAAGAACGGGTTATACCGGTGCGGCGATGGGATTCGAGCTATACGTTCATCCCGATAAGGCGTGCGAATTGTGGTCGAGGCTGCTTGAGAAAGGAAAGCCGTTTGGGCTGGTACCGTGCGGCCTTGGTGCCAGAGACAGTCTGCGAATCGAGGCGGGTTTTCCTCTTTACGGGCACGAGCTGGCAGGGCCTTTTGATATCTCGCCGTTTCAGGCGGGTTACGGCTTCGCAGTTAAGCTTGATAAAGAATTTTTTATCGGTAAGGCTGCTATGCAGAAAGAAGCCGAGCAGTATAATATGGAGGTTGTGCGGATTGAGCTGCCGGGAGCCAAGGGTATCAGGCCTGTGCGGGGCAGTGATGCTGTGCTTGAGGGCGGCGGCAAGTGTGTCGGGTGGGTGCTAAGCTGTGCGAAGGTGGATGATATGCAGATTGCGCTTGCTCTTGTGTCAAGGGATGTTATAAAGGAGGGTGAGACGATAGGAGTTTATTATCTTGCGAGGAACGAAGGCCAGGTCAGAAAGGGCAGAAAGCAAGAGATAAAAAAGGGTGAAAAGGCAGAAGCGGATATTAATGGAGTAACTTTAAACAGATTTGCGAAATTTTGACAGGAGATAAAGGTTATGGTAGTGAAAGAATTAGCTTATACCAAGGAGCACGAATGGGTAAAAATCGAGGGTGATGAAGCAATAATCGGGATTACGGATTATGCGCAGCAGATGCTCGGCGAGATTACGTATGTCGAGCTTCCTGAGGTTGGAAAGGAAACTGGGGCCGGCGACGAGCTTGCGGTAGTGGAAAGCTCAAAGGCGGCGAGTGATGTTTTTGCTCCCTTGTCCGGTAAGGTCGGTGAGGTCAACAGCGAGCTGGAAGAAAAGCCGGAACTGGTAAACAGTGATTGTTATAAAAAGGGCTGGATTTGCAGGATTGCGCTTAAAGATAAGCAGGGAGTGGAAAAATTGATGGATTCCAAACAATATGAGGAATATTTGAAAGGGTTGTAAGATGGATTTTGAAGACCAAAAACCCGCTGAGCCGCTTGTTGTTTACAGGCCTGAGAAGAAATACAAAGGCTGGAAGATATTCTGGGCGATTATTACGGTTCTTTCAATTCTGTGCAATATTGTTTTATTTTTGATGCTGATTTCTGTGGCTTTCTTTGCATTTCTGGGTCCGGCCAGGAGAGACTTTTTCATAGAAGAGGTTGTGCGTGAAGGGCCGCCGGAACAAAAAATTGTAGTGGTTAATTTGCAGGGGATAATTGAAGGAAGAACGTACACGGACATCTATAGGCAATTAAGAGTTGCCGGAGCGGATGAGAAGATAAAGGGAGTAATTGTCCGTGTTAATTCTCCGGGTGGTATGGCTTCGGCGAGTGACCGTATATACAATGAGATTGGCAGGTTTAAAGAAGAGACCGGCAAACCTGTCGTTGCGTTTATGCAGAACATAGCGGCGTCCGGCGGTTATTATGCATCGGCAGCGTGCGATAAAATTGTTGCAGAGCCGACGACGATTACGGGTTCAATCGGTGTGATAATGACATATTTTGTTTTTCAGGAATTGTTCGAGGGGACACTCGGTATTGAGCCTGTTGTAGTAAAATCGGGATTGCGAAAGGACTGGCCGACTATGTTCGAATCTCCGAGCAAAGAGCAGCTCAAATATCTCGATGAGAAGCTGATAGCTCCCGTGTACGAGAGATTTGTCAATGTTGTTGCGGATTCGCGGGCTGAGCTGTCATTGGATGATGTAAAAAGGCTTGCCGACGGCAGTATTTACAGCGCCCAGGAAGCATACGATGAGAAGCTGATAGATGAGATTGGTTATCTTGATAAGGCAATCGAGCAGGTTTTGTCGCTTGCAGGTATCAGGGATGCCGAGGTTGTTGAATATCGCAGACCTTTCTCGCTGGCTTATTTTCTGGAGGCCAGGGCTGAGGGCATAATGAAAATCGACAGGAGCACATTGCATAAGCTCGGCACGCCTGAAGTGATGTATCTGTGGAGCATTCATTGATTTTTTTAAGTTAAGGCTGAAAAGCCACTTGTGTCTTTTAATTCGGTATGAGACTACCAAGGATTTGTGGTCCAGATGTTTACGAATTTTGCATAGTCGAGAAAGTCGATAATACCGTCGCCGCCGACAGGGTAGATGTCGATTGAGCCTCTGTCCTGCAGCCACCAGGTTAGCAGGATTTGCAGGTCTTCGAAATCAATGTTTCCATCTTTACTAAAGTCACCTTCATCGAAGTAGTAATTCAGGGCTGCGAAAGCATCTATAAGTCCGTAGCCGTATTCGTTATCCTTACCAGCCGTTCCGAGGTCTATCGCAGTATTCTGCAGGGCCTGCCTGATATAATCCGGCTCGGTAATTCCTAATGAGGCGAGCATAGCGGCAACACCGCTGATGTGAGGAGCCGACATTGATGTGCCTGTGGACATATAATAATGGAAATCGGTTGGGTCATTTAGGTCAAAGGTAAAGGTTTGCTGTACTATACCATCCATCCAGCCGTCGCCGTTCTGGTCAATATTCAAGTCACCTCCCGGTGCGACAAGGTCAATGTAGCTTCCTGTATTCGAATAATACGACCTTGTGCGGTCAAATCTTGTTGCTCCTACCGCGATACAGTAATTATTGTAACCTGCAGGGTACTGTATGTGATTGTCTTCTTCATATTTATTTCCCGCTGAGCATATACAGGTGACACCATTATTGTAGGCATAGGCGACGGCATTTCTTAGGGTTATTGAGCCCGTATTGCTGCCGAGGCTCAAATTTATTATTCTTGCACCATTGTTTGTAGCGTAGTAAATGCCGTCTGCAATTTCTGTATGCGAGCCTTGGCCAGTTTCATCATCAAGGACTTTGACAGGCATAATCGTGCAGTTGAATGCGACACCGGCAGCTCCTTTGTTGTTGTTTGTGCTCTGGGCGATTGTTCCTGTAATGTGTGTGCCGTGTCCGTTAGCATCGTTTGCGTGACTGTCATCGTTAATAAAATCGTAACCGGCTACAAAGTGAGTATTTGCCAGGTCGGTAGCCCGTTTGTAAACGTCGTAGTTTTCATATGCGACGCCGGTATCGAGCACGGCGACTATAATGTTCGGGTCGGATGTTGTGATTTCCCATGCAGGCTCGAGATTTATGCCGCCGATGTCCTGAAAATTCCACTGCTTCGAGTAGTACGTATCATTCGGTACCCAGTGCGCGTAGGCGTAATAGTTTAATTCTGCGTACTCTACTTCCGGCTGGTGGTTATAAATTTCGACGATTTCTTCGACGGTTTTGCCGGCGGGAACTTTTATTTTTTTGAATCCGGCGAACCGGCTGGTATGTAAGACTGAGGCGCCGTGTTCGGAATTTATTTGTCCGATTTGTTCTTTCGGGACATCTTTTTTGAATTTAACAATGATTTCGTCCGTGGCCCATCTTTGTCGCAGGTGTGCCGGGGATTTTTGCGCAGCAACAGACAGACCTGTAAGGTTGCTTATAGCCAGAAACGCCAGGAGCAGAACAATTTTTTTTACCACCACTCACCCCTTAAGCTGAAATTTTGCTCAGGCAGGGTAAAGGCCGAAGTAAATTTTCAGAATTAACATTATACCACAATTGCCTTTGAATTTCAAATACGAATTTATGTATTTGTCACGGCAGGACAAAGAAGCCTTGTTTTTGTTAATTAAGAAAGGTTTGACTATATTATCGGATTTATTTGTATTTTGAAATGGTGGTGATGGATTGAGACGTTTCGGGGAGGTATATTATAAGCAGCAGGTGAAAGTTACAAAAGCCTGCCCATAGATATTGAATGTTAAAAAAGATTTTCCGTCTAAAATAGTTCAGGACAAGGGCGAGGACGATGACCGTCCTCGCCCCGTATAATCTGTTACTTTAATCACTGTGTTAGAATGTCTTTGAGGTAACCTATAGCTTCGACAATTAGCGGATAAACCTGCTGCTGTGCCTCGCAGGTGGTTACCCAGTCATTTCTGTCAGGCTCACCATCATCAGTGCAGCCGTCCATTTTTGGCAGCACGGTTAATCTGAGGATGTGCCATGCGATAGCGTATCTTTCTCTGTCTATCATATTCAAGGCTAAATTGATTCTTCTGGTGAGAGTTCTCTTTAGTAATCTGTGTTTGAAGTTTTCGTTTCCGAGAGCGTTTATTGCATCTATGGCATACTGAAGGGCTGTGGTTGCTGCGTCCTGATGACTTATGGCCATTATACTGGCATTTGCAGGCTCGCTGTCTTCGGAGCCGTCGTTGACAATGAGACTGACAATGTACTCACCGGGCATATCGGCGACGAAATTCGGGTCCACGGATGTTGGATTGTTCAACTGGGCCTGACTGTCCTGCGGAACTATAACAAAGCTCCAGTTGTAAGTGAGCGGGTCAAGATTTTCGTCTGAGCTTTCACTGCCATCAAGATAGATAGTATCACCAACGATTACCGACTGGTTTTCTCCCAGTTCAGCGACAGGCTTGATGTTATCAAAGCTTACAATTACAGAGTCAGGTGCGCCTGAGTTCCAGGGGTCACTTACTATAAGCTGTATAACGTAATCGCCGTGCACATCAGCTATAAAGGAAGGATTAATGGAGTTTTGGTCTGACAGCTCAGCGGTGCTGGTTTCAGGTTTTTGGGTTATTGACCAAAGATACATCATCGGGTCATCCTCATTATCATAGCTTGCACTGCCGTCCATCTGAATTTCTGTATTCAGCAGGATAACAGCCTGGTCGGCTCCGGCATCGGCAACGGGCGGAGTGTTGAATGTGCTGACCAGCACGGTGTCAGGGTCACCTGCAAGCCCCTGGCTGTCCGTCACGGTTAAGCTAATAATATAATCGCCGATTGCATCGGGCAGAAACATTGGGCTTTGTGTGTTTGGATCAATAAGCACAGCATTGCTGTCCTGGGGTTTTTCAACAATGTACCAGGAATAGGCCAACGGATAATTCTCATCGGGGTCAGAGCTTGCACTTCCGTCGAGGGTTACGAGTACGCTGATATGGATTGTCTGGTCCTGCCCGGCGTTCGCGATGGGCGGTTTATTCGTCCAGCCGCCTTCAACCATCCAGGGCAAATAGTCGGTCACCAGAGCATAACCTGACGGCTGAGTAGTATAAGGCGTGTCGCCGAAGCCGTCATTATCCTCGTCGACGCCTGTATAATCATCCCAGTAGTTACCGCCATCTGGCGCAGGAAGATTGAAATCATTTCCTGTACAGGTACCTATCATAGCTATAGTTTCGTCATTGTTAATAAAGTTGTTTTGATAGAAAAGGTTGTTTTTTGAGTAGTCAAGGATATTAACTGCTCGCGCATTATCAGAAAAGGTATTGTTTGAAAAAACGTTGCTTTTTGCTGTGTTGAGGTAAACGCCGTCAGTATCACATTGCGAAAAATAATTGCCTGTTATCGTGCAGTAACGGGCTTCTTCACCGAAGGTAATTCCCCTGGCACAGCTTAATATCGTGTTATTTTTAATGTTGATGTTCTGGCTGAACCCGGTAGAGATACCGCTGGCAAAGTTGACGATATTAAAGTTGACAACGTTGACATCTTCTTTCCATTGGATGTTGAATTCGCTCTTTTTAACTCCCCAAATCTGAACGCCATGACCTATACCGTTGCCGGTGACAGTGAGATCGTTGCCGTCGAGAGTAAGGCTACTCTCGGTGACAACAATGGTTTCATTTACATCTGTGGTAAGAGTATAGGTTCGGCTGGTCTCATCCCAGATTCCGATAGAAGTATCGCCTGGAATAGAGATGGAAGCCGTTGCTGCAGAACTGTACAGGGCCAGGACAGTGATGAATATCAAGAGCAGGTGTGGTTTAAAGAATTTGTTTTTTTTTCTTTTTTTCATGACTTGACCTCCTTAAAAAAGAGAATAATAAATTTGGTTGTATTTGTTTATGAAAAGATAATACAGGCGGCCTAAAAACTTACCGGTAACGAAGCCGCATCAAGATAATTTATCAGGATTTGTCACCTCCTCTTTGAATTTCCCTCAAACACAAGTCATTTCCCCATATTGCGAAAATAAGCGCTGCCGCATAGATAAGTGGATGCTGGTGACAGTCACCGAGGTTTTCAACACCATCCTTTCTATCAGGTTACATCAGGGGGATGGCTAAGTCAAGATTTTTTTTGAAATTATATGTATTTTTTTTGTGTCCTTTTTGATGTTCACAAAAGCCGAAATATACCGTTTAAGGGCAGAAAGTGACAGTGAATTTCAAGTTTTTGACAAACGCATAGATTAATAATATTTACCTTAAAAAGGACAAGCTGTGCGGGAATGCGAAAAAGGTTCATTCTGCGGGGATTAGTAAAAATGTATTTGATATTTCTTGATTTGGCACAGCCGATATGTTATTATTTTAGTCTGGATTTAAGCAGGATTGACTATTGAATGTTTTACCAGGTCTGATATATAAGATTTTCATAAGTTGCGCAGAAAAAGACGATGGGGACTAATAAGAAGATATTGAAGGCGTTCAGGGGGAGGATAGCTTTGCTGCTGATATTGCGCTTACTGCTTCGATTTTCGACGATTTTTGCTTTTGTTTTAGGTATGGTAGTTCTTATAGCGCGTGTTGGTTTTGTAGTGCGTCGGAGCTTTCTTTTGTGGTTGTTTTTGGGATATTTGCCTTTTTTTGTATCAGCAGTACTTTTATCAGTTAAGCGGATACCTTCCTGGAGTTCACTGAATGCGTTGCTTGACAGCCAAAACAATTGCGGCGGACTTCTGATGGCCAGCGACGAGGTGGATTTGGGCTTCTGGCAGGCTCGGCTCGGCTCGCTCGATGCTCCTGTTTTGAGGTGGCGGGCAGGCAAAAGGGCGGCTGTTTTTACACTTGCTGCAATGTTTGTCGTTGTCAGTTTTATTGTCCCTCAAAGATATATGAAGATTGCATCGGCAAGGCCTCTGAATATTGGTATGGATGTTGAGAAGCTTGGCGAACAGATTGAGACGCTGAAGCAGGAGAAGATTGTTTCCGAAGAAAAAGCAGATGAGTATGAACAAAAGCTTGAGCAGCTTAAAGACAAGGCCAGCGGCTATGACCCGGTCAAAACGTGGGAGGCGCTTGACCATATTCAGCAGAATGCAAAAAATGAGGCGGAGGAAGCGGCTATGTCGGCTTTGAGTCAGACGGAGGCTGTTACCAAGGCGGCAGGGCTTGCTGAGGGACTTTATGAAGGCGGCTCAGAAATAAAATCGAATGTTTACTCGGAGGCTGTCAGTGAACTTTCGGCGATGGTAAAAGGATTGCTGTCGGAGAATGAGCATCTGAGAAACAGCCTTGACCCTAACCTTCTGAATGCCTGCGAGCAGGGCGAGTTGTCTTCCGAGCAGCTTAAACAACTGGCTGAGGCTTTGAAAGCGAATAAGCTGGAACTGTCGGCTAATCTTAGAAAATTGTGCGAGGCCAATCTTGCTGACCTTAAGAATTTAAAGATGTGCGAGCGACTCGGCCAATGTGATGTTGCAGGACTGAAGGCGTTTTTATGTCAGGATGCCAACAGTATGTGTATCGGTGATGCGCTGTCGATGTGCTGCGGTAATCCCGGCAGAGGGGGGATAAGCCGGGGCAGGGGTGATGCCGCGATGACGTGGACGGAAGGCAGCAGCGAGGAAGATGCGAAGTTCAAAGAGCAGGTACTGCCGGCAGCGTCACTGGCGGCGTTGAAAGAAAGTATGACAATAGGTGTAACTGTCGAGGCGCCGACTGTTGAGGATGGTGCGGCTTCTCTGTCAGGGGATGTTTTGGGCCAGGCAGAGGCGGGGGGCGGCGAGGCCTTCAGACGTACAATCCTGCCCCGCCACAAGGGAGCGGTTAAGCGCTATTTCGAAAGAAAATAACAGGTTTTAGCAGTTGAAAATCAGGGGAAAAGAATGGGTAAAAAAGGCAGGCTCGATGAGGTGCTCGAACCGGAACAGCTCAAAGCAGCAGTCTCTCTTGCTAAAAGGATGCTCGAGGAGCTTGATAGTATCCTGCTTGGCCGGCCACAGCTTCATCAAATGGTACTGGTCGGCATACTTAGTCAGGGTCATATTCTTCTTGAGGGTGTTCCCGGTGTCGGCAAGACGGCTTTGGTCAAGGCGTTGGGCCAGCTTATGAATCTTGAGTTCAAGCGTGTACAGTTCACACCGGATTTGATGCCGGGTGACATATTGGGGACACATATTCTGCAGGAAGACGAGGACGGCAAACGACAGATGTACTTTCAGCCGGGCCCTGTTTTTACGAACATTCTGTTGGCAGACGAGATTAACCGTGCCTCGCCCAAGACCCAGTCGGCTCTTTTAGAGGCTATGCAGGAGCGGTGCGTGACACTGCTCGGTGAGACTCGCAGTTTGCCGGAGCCATTTTTCGTGCTGGCTTCGCAGAATCCAATCGAATTGGAGGGGACATACCCGCTGCCGGAGGCTCAGCTTGACAGGTTCCTGTTTAAGCTGAACGTAGCGGCGGCGAATGTGGATGTTATGGACAGTATCATATCCACCCGGCGGCGCGGCGAGCCTCCGATGCCGAAGTGGTCGGTCGGCAGGGAAGAGCTGGGTGTGCTGTTTGACGTGATGGACAAAATATTTTTGCCCAAGCCGGTATCCAGGTATATATCAAGGCTCGTTGGGGCAACCGTTCCCAGGACGGCTGAAGCTACCGAGATGGTGAATAATTATATCTGTTACGCTGCAAGTCCCCGTGCAGCGATAGCTATAGCGGAAGCGGCTCGCGGCTGTGCTCTTATTGCCGGCAGGCCTACCGTGGGATTTGAAGATGTCAGGGCGGTTACAACTGCTGTTCTGAATCACAGGATAATACTGAATTACAAGGCAAGATTCGACTGTGTTGACAGCTTTGCGGTTATTGATGATTTATTATCCGCTCTTGATGAAACAGGCGTGAATTTGCCGGCAGACGTTGAGATAGCGGAGAGGATGGATGAATAGAGGCGGTTCGAGACAAATAGCGGATTATAGTGCTTTCGTAAGCACGTTGTTTGTTTGCTTTCTATTTTTTCATTCTCAAACCGCCATTGCCTCGAGAACCTATGGTGACGTTACGGTTTCGGTGGAGTCGATGCCTTCGAGCAGCACTTTTTACGGCTATGCCGAGTACGGGATATTGTTAACAAACCACTCAGAAACAGACAGCCGCAGAATTACTGTTTTTACACCTCACCGCAGTTATGGTTCCGGAGATTATATTCGCGAGGTCCGTCGTTCTGTTGTGGTCGGACCGGCTTCTTCGGCAACCGTCAGCTTGTTTCAGCCTCCTTTGGATATGCAGGGAGGCGGGTTAGGAGTTATTATTGACGGTAAAATTCAGCGGGAGCCAGTCAGTCTTAACAGCTCCGAGCACTGCAGAAATAATTATTCATTGCATTACAGATGGTCGCCGACTAATCCTTTATGTATATTGCTCAGCAGGTCGGTAAGCTATGACGATTTTCAAAACGGGGTTGACAAGTATTTTGGGCCTCATTCGGGCAGCTCGTCTGCAAGCCCTTCGGCTTCCGGAATTTATGATTTTATAAAGTCTGAGTCATCAGTCAGGGCCTGGAGCACAAGCTGGCTGGCGTATTCATGTTTCGATGGCGTGGTGGTTTCCGCTTCGGATATGGAACAGATGCGTGCTTCGGTAAGATTAGCGTTATTCGAGTATGTTGAGTGCGGCGGTTCTTTGCTGATACTCGATAGCTGGCAGCCGCCCGAACAGATGAATACAAAGCCGGCAAACGATGGACAGTTTAATCTTTATTATGCCGGTTTCGGTGTTATCGCTGTAAACGATTCTGTGGAAGTTGAAGAATGGAAAAAAGAGGTCTGGACGATGCTGAGGTCTGATATCTGGGGACAGTCGTCTTCGGAATTGCAGAACAGGATTGGTATCGGTGATGCCAATAAAAAATTTCCCGTTATTGAGAATATCACGGTGCCTGTCAGGGGTCTTTTTTTACTGGTTCTGTGCTTTGCGATAATCATTGGTCCGGTGAATTTTTTTGTGCTTAGCCGCAAGAAAAAGAGGATATGGCTGCTGTGGACTGTGCCGTTGATATCCATTGTCGCATCGCTGTCGGTGTTTTTGTATGCTTTTCTTGCTGAAGGCTGGAAGGCTTATGCAAGAATTCAGTCGATAACCATTCTCAATCAGGCGACGCAGAGGGCGGCGTCTATTGGTATAAATGCTTTTTATTCACCTTTGACGCCGGCGGGAGGATTGCGTTTCGATTATGAAACCGAGGTGACACCGATGAGCCTTGCGATGTGGGAAGGAGGCAGGGCAAGGGAAATTGACTGGACAAACGAGCAGCATTTTGACGTCGGCTGGGTTGCCGCCCGCGTTCCCGCGCATTTTTACCTGCGTAAAAGTCAGACGAGAAGAGAGCGTCTGAAGTTCGGCGAAGACGAGCAGGGACAGATGAGTGTTCTTAACGGCCTGGGGGCTGATATTCGCGAGCTGTGGTTTGTAGATGAAAGCGGCAATGTATATCACACTGAGAATATCAAGGCCGGTGCCAAAATGGTTATGAATCGTACGGGACAGACTATCAGCCCTAAAATCAGAAATTATATATGGCGAGATGCGTATAAGACGAGCTGGCAAAGGCAGGCGAATGAAATCATAAGTAATCCCGAAAGTTATTTAGAGCCGAATTGCTATATTGCAATTGTCGACGACAGCGTGTTCTTTGAGCAGGCGCTTGAAAATGTCAAGTTCAGACGTTTTGAGTCTGTGATAATAGGAATCTTAGAGGGAACTGCGGATGCAGGTTAGGATTGTTAATCTTAAAAAATACTTCGGCAGGACAAAAGCTGTTGATGATATTTCATTCAGCTTTTTTTCCGGTCAGATAGTCGGTTTTGTCGGACCGAACGGGGCGGGTAAAACTACAACAATGAGGGTGATGGCAACTATTGACGACCCGACGGCAGGAGACGTTTTTCTGGATGGGATATCAGTGGTGCAGGACCCTGAGAAGGCCCGCAGGATGGTTGGCTTTATGCCTGATTTTCTGCCTGAGCATCGTGATATGACGATTGATGATTATCTTGATTTTTTTGCGAGAGCCTTTGATATTCGTGCAGCGAAGCGCAGGCAAGTTGTTGAAGGCGTGGAGAGGTTTACGAACTTAATCGGCATTCGTGACAAGTTTGTCAAAGAGCTTTCGAAGGGGATGAAGCAGCGGGCCAGTCTTGCCCGGGCGCTTGTTCATGACCCTGCTGTTTTGATTCTGGATGAGCCGGCGGCGGGCCTGGACCCTCGCGCACGGATTGAGCTGCGAGAGCTGCTCAAGGCCCTGGCAGAGCAGGGCAAGGCGGTTCTTGTAAGCTCGCATATTCTCTCGGAACTGGCTGAGATTTGCAGCAGCTCCGTGATAATTGAGAAAGGAAAATTGCTAAGGGCCGGCACAATCGAGGAGATGACACAAGATAAGCGGCACTGCACGGTTTTGATACGACCTGTGGGTGACTGTAGGAAACTGCACAAACATCTTCTTCAGATGCCGCTGGTTCTGAATGTGAAAAGCTATGGGAAGGGCGTTGAAGTTGATATTGAGGGGACGGAGGAAAATACGGCCGGTATAATTGCGAACCTGATTAAGGCGGAGTTTAAGATAGTAGAAGTCAGACATCTCAAGACCGGCCTGGAAGATATTTTTATGAATATAACGAAGGGCGAGCTGACGTAATGGCCAGGTTAAATTTTATGTCGAGGCTGGATGACCTGATGAATCCCATCGCCGTCAAGGAGATGCGGCAGGCGGTGAAGGGCAGATTCATTACGTGGGCACTGATTATTTTTCTTCTGGTTCAGCTTACTATCATCGGTATAGTTTTAATGATGCGTGTTGACCTTAACGAGGACTTCAATATCGGGCGTAATATTTTTAGCGCTATGTTAGCTGTTTTGCTTATTACGTGCTTGTTTTTTGTGACTGCTTTTGCGTCGTTGCGGTTTTCAGCCGAGAGATCCGACAGTAATGTTGATTTGTTTTTTATTACGACGCTTCGGCCGATACGAATTATATGGGGCAAGCTCTCAGCGGCACTTGTGCTGACGCTGCTTTTCTTCAGTGCAAGTATGCCGTTTATGACATTGACGTATCTGCTCAGGGGTCTGGATTTGCCGAGCGTGTTTATTCTGCTGATTATCGATTTTCTGGTGGTTGCGGCAGGTATTCAGTTTGGGATATTCTTAGCATCCTTTCCGGGTAAGGTTATTGCCAGAACAGTTCGTTTTTTGGGCGGTCTGTTCATACTGATTGTTGTGTTCCAGTTGACATTAGTGATGTCTCTTGGAATTCTATATCAGGGCGTCGGCAGTGTAATAGGCTCCTGGGGCTTCTGGTGGTTAGTATCTTTTATTGTCATGGTTACCGGTCTTTTATTTGTTCTGTCGGCTACGATTATTACACCTGCCTCGGCCAACAGGGCTTTTGTTGCGAGGCTTTATCTGGTTTTTCTCTGGCTTGTCACAGGTGCGCTTTCAATTTTAACTTATTGGCGAATAGGTGACGATAACATTTTGCACACGTGGGCTTTGCTTATGGTTATACTTTTCAGCGTGAATTTGTTTGTCGCTATTTGTGAAAGGCAGAAGTGGGGTCCGAGAGTTGCTCGGAGGATACCGAAGAGCAGAATTCTTCGCATACCAGCCTTTCTGTTGTTTAGCGGCGCTGCGGGAGGGATTGCTTTTTCGGTGGTTATGACGTTGGCGACTTTTGTTGTTCTTTTTAGTTTTTCGGAAGATTTTCGATTGTTGATAACCGCAGGGGCTGTCTCGGGTTATTTTCATCATTGGGCATTTAAGCGACTGGTATTGTTTCTGTCGCTTTATGCATTCTGTTATTCTATGACGGCCCTTTTTATAAAGAATGTATTTTTTCGTCGCAGCAGCCGAGCCGCGTTAGCTGCGATTATCGCGCTGTTTTTGCTTGCCGGCGGCTGCGTTATCCCCGTTATTATTGGTTTTTTTGTTCGGACAACACCGTGGTTTGAAATTTCCGCAAAGTGGTTTATAGGCAATCCTCTTATAGTGCTGTGGGAAGAAGATATATGGGTGGATTGTTTATGGCTGTCCAGCATCTGGTCGGTTTGTGTTTTTGTTTTTATGCTGCCCTGGTTTATAAGCCAGGGCAGCAGCTTCAAGGCAGCCGGGCAGGAGCAGATTTTGGGTGTAGATAAATGAATGAATCTTACAGGCGATATCTTCTCGAAGGGCAGAATGCCGGCATACGCTACGGCATCGGCTGTCCACGTACGGTTCAGCGGGGTCTTGTGGGCAGTCATCTCGGTAATCGCTCCGGCAGCTCGCTCGAATTTATGGACCATCGTGAGTATATTGCCGGTGATGACCTTCGGCGTATAGACTGGAATGCGTTTGCCCGCAGCGACAAGCTGTCAATCAAACTTTACCGTGACGAGGTCAGCCCTCATCTCGATATTATTATTGACTGTTCACGTTCGATGGCCCTGGCTGACAGCGAAAAGGGCCGTGCCGCTCTCGGCCTGGCAGCCGTTTTTGCACAGGCCGCCGGTAATTCGGATTATTCCTTTACAGCCTGGCAGGTTAGAGGTACCTGCGAAAGAGTGTTAAACGGCTCGGACAGGCCGGTACTCTGGGAGGGTGTCGAATTCGATTCCGATATAAGCTGCGAGCAATCTTTCAGGCGACAGATGCCACAATGGCGGCCGAGAGGTTTGAGGGTATTGTTAAGTGATTTGCTGTGGCTCGGCGAGCCGCATTCGAGTCTTTGCATACTTGCCGACAGGGCTTCTGCCGTCTTTGTTGTTCAAATACTGGCGCAGCAGGACGTTGAGCCGCCGCAGAGAGGCAATATTCGTCTTAAAGATTGCGAGACCCTGCAGCAGAAAGATATTTTTATCGATGCTGTTGCACAAAACAGGTATCGAAAGAATCTTGCAGCTCATCAGTACAACTGGAACAGGGCGTGCAGACAGCTCGGGGCGGTGATGACGACGGTTGTCGCAGAAAGAATAGTCGAGCAGTGGAAACTTGATGAGCTTGTAAGAGCTGAAATTCTGAAAGTGTTATGAATTTTTTCTTTTCATCACCGCTAATGTTGTCGGCTTTTTCGGCAGTGCCTGCCCTTATTGCCATATACCTGCTTCGCAACAGGTTCAGGACCCAGGTTGTATCGAGTCTTATATTATGGATTGACCAGAGAAGGGCGCGGCAGGGGGGTCTGCAAATCAGCCGGATACAGGCGCCGCTTTTATTTCTGATTGAGCTTTTGATAATTATTCTGCTGGTACTGGCGGCGGCTGGACCATTAATTAAGGCCGGCAGCGAAACAAGAGTTTTCGTGATTGTGCTGGATGATTCGTTTTCGATGCTTGCCGGCGACGGCACGACTGCAAGACAGAGAGCTGTTGAAGCTGTTGTAAGATTGTTAAAGGAATCGGGCAGATTTAACGCGCGTTTTATCATTGCCGGAAAACAAGCTCAGCTTCTCGGGACATCTGCGAGGACAATTTCGCAGGCGAACGAGCTTCTTGAGCAGTGGAGATGTCTTTCGGGTACTGCTGATTTGAGCCGGGCGGTCGCACTGGCGGCGGAGCTCGCGGGCCGGACGGCACGAATACTTGTTGTCACCGACCATAAGGCGGAGGTTGATTTCGAGCAGGGGCGTCTGGAATGGTGGTCTTTTGGTAAGCCGTTGGCGAACGTTGCGTTCGTGAATGCAACACGAACGAGAGCCGATGACAAGGAGCGCTGCCTTTTGACCGTTGCCAATCTTTCAGACAAAAGTGCGAGAACAACATTGACAATCCTGTTACTTGATAAATCGCAGAAGCTGCTTGAAAAATCGCTGGAGCTTGAGGCGGGTAGTGAGAGCAGAATATTTTTTGAGCCGCAGGCAGGTACGGGAGCACTGCGGGCTGTTCTTGGGGATGATGCGCTCGATATCGATAATGAGGTTATACTTTTGCCCGAGCAGGACAGAGCAGTCCGGCTGCAAGTGAGTATTAAGGATGAAGCTTTGGAGTCGGCTGTGAAAAGGGCTGTCGATGCGACGAAGCTGGCCGTGCAGAGCTCCATCGAGCCTGATATTCTCATCACCGATTCGGCTGGAGCTGATTTTACATCGGTGAGAAGATGGATTCTCAGGATACTATCTGAGCCTAACGCTTCTTCCTACATTGGGCCTTTTGTTACGGACAGAACACATCCGTTGACCGAAGGTTTATGGCTGAAAGATGTAATATGGACTGCTGCGGAATCCAGTGACTATACCGGCTCTGTGATTATTTCTGCCGGCAATATTCCTTTGCTGACCGACAGATTATTGCCGAGCGGCACACATAGTATCACGATGCAGTTAGCCCCTGAGCTGTCGAATCTGACGTTGTCGGCCAACTGGCCGGTTCTGTTCTGGAACCTGTTGAAGTGGCGAAAGGCATCTCTGCCGGGTTTTGTTCAATCCAACTATAAGCTGAACTCGACGGTGACTTTTACAGCCGATTCAACTGAAATGGACGTTGTTCTGACGGACCCGCAAAACAGAACAAGGCAGATATCCGGGGCTGCGAATACTGTAGTCATTGAACCTGAAATGCCGGGGCTGTATAAGCTAAAAGCCGGGGACAAAGAGCATTTGTTTTCGGTCAATGCTGTTGCGAAGTCCGAGTCAAATCTTATGGGTTCTGCCGGCGGCAAATGGGGCAAATGGCAGCAGGCGTACGTGTTCTGGTGGGAATACAGGTCGATGGACTGGCTTTTATTGCTTGGGGTTCTGGTTTTACTTACCGCTCACAGATTTTTGACTGCTCAGCAGCAGAAAGGAGCTGCTGTATGATGTTTGTTAATCCTGCATGGCTGCTGCTCGGGATACCTTTGCTGGTATCGCTGTGGTTTTTTAAGCCGAGCAGCAGATTTTTGCAGGTGATAAGGATTTTGATAATTGTTCTGATACTGCTGTCGATGGCGGGATTTTGCGTGAGGCTGCCGAGCCGGCGGGGCACGGTAGTTGTCGTTGCCGACAGGAGCGGCTCAATGCCGCCTGACGCTGCTTTAAGGCAGAAGGAAATGATAGGCCTGATGCAATCGGCAATGGGCTCTTCTGACAGGCTTGCGGTTGTTTCGTTCGGCCAAAAAAGTGTTATCGAGCGGTCGCCGCAGGGCGGTAAATTTTCCGATTTCACTGCCGATGTTGGTACTGATGCGTCAAACCTCGCAGGTGCGCTCGAGAGTGCACTGGGCCTTGTCGGGCGCAAGTCACCCGGAAGAGTTATAGTTATATCCGACGGCAAATGGACGGGCAGAGACCCGGTTTCAATCGCTTCACAGGCGGCGGGCAGGGATATATCCGTAGATTATCGATTGCTCCAGAGAGCTGCTGTAAATGATTTGGCTATATACCAGATTGATACACCTGAAAGTGTTACAGCGGGTGAATCTTTTATGATTAATGTGTGGGTTCAATCGCCTGTCGGCCAGCAGGTTTCTTACAAGCTCAGCAGGGGTTCGCAAACGCTTGTATCTTCGAGCAGGGTATTTTCTGCAGGTTTGACGAGATTGACTTTCCGCGACAGCTCTGAAAAGGCTGGTACTATCCAATATGTTTTTAATGTGTCAGCCGGTACTGACGACCCTGTTCCGGAGAACAACACAGCCAGGATACTTGTGGGTGTTGAAGGACAGAAGCCTTTGCTTTGTGTCAGCGATTCGCCGGACGGCGGTTTTGCAAATCTTCTAAGGGAAGGATTACTCAATATCGAAGCCGGAACGGCTGAATCGTGCAACTGGCAGCTTGAGGATTTGTCGAATTATTCAGCGGTGATTATCGAGGATGTCAGCGCAGGAAAAATCGGGACAACCGGTATGGAAAATATCGCCGCCTGGGTCAGGGACAGCGGGGCAGGTTTGATGATGACGGGCGGTAAAGAATCCTATGGACCTGGCGGCTATTTCAGGAGTCCCTTTGAGCCGGTTATGCCCGTCTCAATGGAATTGAGAAAGGAGCACAGAAAGCTTTCACTTGCCATCGTTGTAGCCCTTGACCGCTCGGGCAGTATGACTGCAGGCGTAGCCGGCGGGAAGACGAAAATGGATTTAGCCAATCTTGCGACGGTTCAGGTTCTTGATATGCTCACGGGGATGGATGAGTTCGGTGTTATTGCGGTTGACAGCTCCGCTCACATTATTGTTAATATTGCTCCTGTCGAAGAGACTGCGGCAGAGCGAAACAGGATTTTGAGTATAGATTCTCTGGGTGGAGGGATTTTTATTTATGAAGCTCTTTCAAACGCGGCGAAAATGATTTCCGAAGCTGAGCCGCTTACCAAACATATAATTCTTTTTGCCGATGCAGCCGATTCCGAGCGGCCGGACGATTATATAAAGCTGCTCGAAAAGTGTACGCAGGCAGGTATTACCGTCAGTGTCATCGGTCTTGGCAAGCCGACCGACCAGGATGCAAGGCTGCTGGAGGATGTAGCTCGCCGCGGGCAGGGGAGAATCTTTTTTACGGAAAGTGCGGAGGAGCTGCCTCGGCTGTTCGCACAGGATACCTTCGTTGTCGCGCGCAGCTCGTTTCTCGATGAGCCGACGGCAGTTCAGACTACGGCTGGGATGTATTCTTTGACAGGCAGGGGATTTGATATATCGCAGATGTGCGGCGGGTATAATCTTTGTTATTTGAGAGAAGGTGCCAACCTTGCGGCGGTGACGGTCGATGAGTACGAGGCGCCGTTTGTGGCTGCCTGGCAGGCCGGCATAGGTCGCAGTCTTTGTTATACAGGCCAGGCCAACGGCCCTTACACAGGTGAGATTGCGCAATGGGATGATATAGGCGCTTTTTTTACAAGTCTTGCGCGGTGGGTCGCGGGCGCAGGTTCGCAGCTTGGTCCGGATATGCTACTGACGCAGCAGCTCGAAGGCGGTATATGTACAATCAAGCTGCATTTGGACCCTGAAAGGCAGAGCGAGCCTTTTGTTGAATTGCCTCGGATTACGACACTTCAGGGCCGGCCCGGCAGCGCGCCACAGAGCAGAAAAAGCAGCTTGCAATTCGTCGATGCCGATACACTCGCAGTCGAAATTCCCTTATTCGGTTCGGATACGTTTTTGTCAACGGTAGAGGTGCCGGGTCAGAATCCGGTGACATTGCCCGCGGTCTGCCTGCCGTATTCACCGGAATTTCAGCCCGCGGATATCGGTCGGGGCCCGGAGTCACTGGTTCGGCTTGCAAAGATAACCGGCGGTAAGGAGAGAATCGATTTGGCAGGTATCTGGGCTGATTTGCCTAAGCGGGCTCAGATGATTGCACTTTCAAAATGGCTGTTATTAGCCGCTGTGATTTTGTTGCTGGCAGAGGTGCTGGAGCGCAGGACGGGATTATTGACCGGTGCCGAATGGAAAATATTTTCTGCAGAGGTTAAATGGTTCAGGTTTTTTAAACCTGTTTTCAAAAAGCACATTAAGCCGGTAAGAAAGAAAGAGGCCGTCGAGAAGGTTAAGATTGAGCCTTCGGTCGAGGTAAAAGCCGGGCCGGAAAAAGAAAAGAGTGCTTCCGAGGGCCTGCTCTCGGCTTTGTCAAAGGCCCAGCGGACTGCAAGAAAAAGAACAGAAAGAAAGAAAAATTAAAAAAGGTTTACAAGGGGACTATCTTTAATGGGTGAGGACAAAACGAGTAAAAAATCCCGCAGGCGATTCAGGATTTCTTATATCCTTGTGGGAGTTTTTTTTCTTCTTATCATAGCTTATTTTTTTTATCGGTTCCGGCTTCAGGATATTTACGAGGCGAAGCTTGAAGAGATTCGAGCGGCCGGCTGTCCGGCAACCTGTGCCGAGCTGGATGAGTGGTATTCGATTCCCGCCGGTGCCGAGAATGCCGCAGATGTTTTCATCGATGCCTTCAGGTATTTTCCCAACTGGGATAGAGAAAAGTACGACCGGCTTTTTTTTGTGGGAGATGCAGAGCTGCCCGGGCCGAACGAACCTATCCAAGAGGATGCCAAAAAGCTTATTTCAGAATTACTCGAAGAGAATAAAGAATCGCTTGAGATATTAAGTGATGCGGCAAAGATGGAAAATTGCCGATACCCGGTAAACTTAAGCTCAGGCCTGTCAGTTCTTATGCCATATCTGCCTGATATACGGCGGGCGGTTCGAATGCTATGTCTTCAATCCGTCTATTATGCGGAGGAAAAGAAAAGCCAAAAGGCCCTTGGCTCAATTGAATCGGCTTTCGGAGTAGCGAAATCTCTTTCGAACGAGCCTGCTATGATTTCTCAATTAGTAAGCATAGCGTGCAAAATTACCGCAATCGAAGCTATCCGGTTTGCCATAAACAGGGCTGATTTTAATGATTCTCAGCTTATCGTCCTGGACAAATTGCTTGCAGATTCCGAGGACCTTTTGTCTATACAACGCGCCTTGATAGGTGAAAGATGCCTTGGTATTGAGATATTTAATCTGCCCCCTTCGCAAATATCTATTTATACAGCAAAGCGTTTTTCTTTTGCTGATTCTATCGTGTTTGTTATGTACAGGATAAGCGGTATGTCTGATATTGACAGGCTGATATCTATCGATTATTTTTCAGACTATATCGAAGCAGATGAGCTGCCTTTGCACCAGCGAAAGAAAGTTTTTATTGCTCTTGGAACAAAAATTGATAACTTGCCGAAGTTCCATATTATTCCTCGGCAGTTCACACCTTCTTTTTCCGGTGTGTTTATAATTGAGTTGACTGGAATAGCTAACATTCGTGCAGCGAGGATTAGCGTTGCGGTAAGACGTTTTTACCTTGCGAGAAGCAGATACCCCGACAGTCTTTCCGAGCTCGTGCCCGATTTTTTGCCGGCTGTCCTGAAAGATCCCTTTGACGGCAACGAAATTCGCTATAAACAATTCGATGCGGGATGTGTTGTGTACAGCATTGGTGAAGACGGCATTGATAGCTGCGGTAAGCTGGGCGAGCCTGACATCGATGCCTTTGGTGATGATATTACTTTTATAATCAATAAATAGTTATGTCGGACATCATCGTTTTTTTTGGATTATATAGACTTATAAGAAATCGGGTTGATAAAAAGCGTTAACTTTGTGATAATTTGTAATTTGCAGGATAAGGAGTTTTAAGATGCCGTATAATATTCGTATTGTGAGTACATACCCGCCGAGAAGATGCGGGATAGGAACATTTTCGCGTGACCTTGCGAATGCGCTTGAGCATTTCACCGGCGAGGTTGGCCATATCAGGGTCTGTGCCATTGACAGAGACAATCTGCCTTATGATATTCCGGTGGATTTGATAATTGACCAGTATGATTCCAGGTCGTGGCAATTTGCCGCCCGGGATATTATCGCCAGGGCAAATGAAAGCCCCAATCCCACGATGGTTCTTTTACAGCATGAATACGGCCTTGACCCGGACGAAAAGGGAAACGAAGGTGAAGGCACGAACTTTGTTAATATGGCCCGTGCCTTTAAGGAAAAGGGTCTGACAACTCTTGTTTATTTGCATACCGTTCTTGAAAATCCGGATGAACATAAAAGGAACGTTATCATCGAGCTGGCAAAGTACAGCGATGGTCTTATCGTAACAACAGAAAGTGCCATCGAAATACTCGAATCCGAAAAGTATGAAATCGAGCATTTAAAGCTCAAGCATATAGACCACGGTATAAGAATGCGTCATCCTTCTCAGTATGACAGGCTTACTATAAAAGAAGAGCTCGGACTGGACGGCCGGTTTCTTGTTACCACTCTCGGGCTGCTTTCACCCAGCAAGGGAATCCAATACGGCATAAGGGCGTACGGGCGGTTTCTGACTGAGGCTTTGACCGAAAGTCAGAGAGCCAAGATAATATATTTAATAGCAGGCCAGTGTCACCCCGACTTTGTCAAGGCCGACGGCGGCAAAGCCTACCAGGAGTATCAGCAGATGCTGGAATCGGTTCTGAATGAAGCAAACCTGAGATGGAGCAGGGTCAAAGAGCTCAAAGGCGAACAGCTCGAGGATTTTGATATCGTATTCTGGGATATTTTTCTCGATGAGCCGACTCTGCTGAAACTTTACGGAGCTACCAATGTTATGGTACTTCCTTATCTTGACAGCGAGCAGATATCGAGCGGTGTGCTGGCGGATACCATAGGCTCCGGCAGAGTGGCAATCACGACAAAATTCAGGTATGCACTTGAGCTGATTCATTCAAACAGGCCCTGCCATGAAGGTATCATGGTAGGCAGGTTTGCTCGAGGTATATTAGTCGATGCGGGTGAGCCGTCGGTCGAGCAGATTGTAAGAGGACTTGATTATGTTGTATTTAATCAGGAGAAGCGTTTGAAAATGGAGAGGCAGGCACATCAAAGGGGTTATCAGATGCGATGGTACAACAGCGCCTGGGCACTGCTGCAGCATATAGAATATGTGAGGGAAGAGAAGGAAATTGTTACCGGAAGGGGGATAAAATTCAAACGTGAAAAAGTAAAGAATAATAATTGTAAGCGGTAAGATGGAGCGCGATTACCTATGGTAAGGACAAAAATAATAGCGACGCTGGGGCCTGCAAGCAGTTCTGAAACCGTCCTGCGAAAAATGGTTATAAAGGGACTTGACTTCGTGAGACTCAACTTCTCACACGGAACCGAAAAAGAGCATCTGCGTCGGGTCAGGCTGATTCGCACGATTAATAAAAAGATGAGAAGGGCCGTCAAGATTATGCAGGACCTTGAAGGCTATCGAATAAGAATCGGCAGGATCGAGCAGCCGTTTGTCCTCAATAAGGGGCATAAATTTTATTTTACACAGGAAGATATCCTCGGCAACAGTGAGATTGTACCCTTTGATTATGCCGGCTCTTTGAAGAAAATAAAGCCCGGCACAAAAATTTACGTTGACGACGGCAAACTCGTTTTTGAGGTTAAAGCCGTTGAGAAGAGGCGCCTGAAAGTCAAAAGTCTTGTCAGCGGCACGTTAAAAGATTACAAGGGTGTTAATATGCCGGATGTGGAGCTGGATTTCGAGGCCCTGACAGAGAAAGACAAAAACGATTTGAAGCTTGCCGGAAAGTACAAATTTGATTACGTCGCACAGTCATTCGTTAGAGATGCAAAGGATGTCAGGCTGATAGAAGATTTGGTCAGGCCTTTACATCCGGACTGCCGGATATTTGCAAAAGTTGAGAGCAGGCAGGCTCTTGAAAATATCGATGAGATAATAAAACAGGCTGACGGTATAGTCGTAGCGAGAGGCGATTTGGGCATTTGTGTTCCTATTTATAAGATACCCGTGATACAGAAGGAGATTGTCAAAAAGTGCCTTCAAAGTAATAAGCCGGTGGTCGTGGCGACGCAGATGCTCGATAGTATGACCGAAGAGCGTTTGCCGACGAGAGCCGAGGTCAACGACGTGGCAAACGCCGTTTTTGACGGGGCTACGCACCTGATGCTGTCTGCGGAAACCGCTGTGGGAAAATACCCGGACCGGGCTGTTGATATGATGAATAAGATTATAATAAGTGCGGAGAATTATCGAGGTTGAGATGAGAAGTCTGATATGTTTGTTTTTATTGGTTATGTCCTTTTTGACCGGCTGTACCTCACGGACTATCTCGAATACTCCGAGAACAGCTATAGAGCAGCTTTTATTGTCGGCTGCGGTGGACAAGGCGGTTTTAAAATTCCAGATGCCCGAACTCGAAGGCAAAAAGGTCTGCCTGGATTTTACCCATTTGCAGTCCTATGATAGCGAGTACGTCAAGTCAGCAGTTCTCAACCGCATCGCGCAAAACGGGGCGGTGATAATCGAAAAGAGTGAAGAGGCGGATTTTATCATTCAGGTTTCTTCGGGCGGTGTCGGCAATGAGTACAAGGAAACTCTTGTAGGTATTCCGGCGATTCCTGTTCCCGGCTCACCAATGTCAATGCCCGAGCTGGCCTTATGGAAAAAAGTCGAGCAGGACGGTATGGCGAAATTTTTGATAGCCGTTTATCGCAGGGGTGAGATTGTCCATTCGAATCATTATTACGGCAAGGCTGAGCGAGATGAATCATTCTTTCTGTGGAAACGCACTCAACCGAAGGATGACATACGAAAGGAATGGGAAAAAGCTGATAAGAAACTGAGACAAAAATAAGAATAATTCTCGTTTGTTCTTTTATTGCTTGCGTATCGCGGTTTTTTGTTAAAACTAAAGCAACCTTCTTCAGGGTTGAATATCGAATTGGCATTTTGACGTTTTTAAGGTGTCCTTTGTTCTGAGAAGGGATACTTTTATGTTCAAAGCAGAAGAAAGTCTTTCCGAAAGACGGATTCAGTCCGCTCTTCAAAACGTAATAAAAGACGGTATTGCGTCTCAGGCTATGGGAGTACTGACGGGCGGTGCTTTTCTGGTTGCCTTTGCAATCAAGCTTGGTGCGTCCAACTTTGTAATAGGTTTACTGGCTGCAATCGGGCCTCTGTCGCAATTGCTGCAGCTGCCGTCAATATTTATTGTCGAAAGG
>Ga0307434_1000388_pt1 | contig 31595 bp, 21 predicted proteins | sample SalMarWE160220MG_FD_202156 | JGI IMG/M metagenome (GOLD analysis project Ga0307434, IMG submission 202156) | Salt marsh sediment microbial communities from the Plum Island Ecosystem LTER, Massachusetts, United States - WE1603-220 | ecosystem: Environmental > Aquatic > Marine > Intertidal zone >... | reverse complement strand
CTTTTCTTTGTGATAGATAGTCCAGCAGCGGTTGGAGTATCATACAATTTACCGTTAAATCTAATTGTTCCACCACCATATACCCACGCCTTATAGTCTTTTCCTTTATAAGTTACGAAAAGGCGTTTACCGCCGGGAAACAGGCCCCTGAGAGGTTTGTCTTTCTTTGCAGAGCCTTTTATATTTATCTTACGGACTACCTGGACTCTTCCTCTATCACCGATTATATCGATTACTTGTCTTTCAGCTTCTTTTTCTGCTTAGTCTCAATCTTTTTTATATCTTCTTCAACTGGTAAATCTTCCGGCATGCTGCCGCCAATTTCCTTAATGGTCTGTCGAATTTTAGCCCCGACCTGGCGATGCGTACGGTTGGCCTTCTTCTTACTCTTAATATTCTCACGACGAAGTTTTTCCTCCGTCTGTGTAGCTCTGAAAAGATTTGCCGCAAGTTCGGTACTGCCCATGTGGTCAAGAATCTGCTGGCTTTTTTTAAGCCCTTTGCGGCTATGAATGTCTCCAGAAGTCAGGCCGCCGTACAATCCCATATAACCGTGATTTTGAAAAATAGCATAATCCGATGCCTTAACTATCCCCGCTTCTTTAGCTGCTCCAGCAAGACGCACATTATGCGTTTTCATCTCCTGACGAAGAAGCAACCGCCGCTCGTCTTCAAGTTCCTGTTCAGAAATTTCCTGCCTTCGTGTCTGAACGGCAAAATATGTCTGACCTAATGCAACGATTTCCTTTGATGGGTCTGCATTCTGAACTATCAGATAACACGCGTAGCGGGACATATATACTGAACTAACCGGCCTTTTCGCCCCACTGCCTATATCGACCATTTCGGTGATACCAACGAAATGGTCTTCGATGTGGTGCCCGCTGTTAAAACAGGCTGCTTTGGCCTTTTTGATAACCTGTTCAAAATTGCGGTAATCGGAATAACCGAGAATCTGCGAGAAGTCCCTACTTGACCAGTATTCATTACCTGTTGCGTTTGTTCGTTTTATGCGCTCAAAAGGCGAATCATTGCCCGTAGGAGGCGTTTTTGTAATCTCATTAGTCATAATAATTATAGTATCTTCATCGACTCGACGAGTTTTAAACCTTTGTGTAATTGCATCTGCACAGTAAACCTCATGCCCTCAGGCGTAAGATAAATATTATCATTAGTCTTTCCGAGCAATCCCAAGTCGGTTGCATAATTGGTATACATATGAGTTGCGTTATACTTTGCTTTATCTGTTTTCCAGTCGAAGTATTTCCCAGCATGAAAAGTAAAGTACGCCATCATATTGGACATGGGCACTGGATAAGTATTTTTTGCAAGTGCAAAGACGGCTTCTACTGCTGATGCAATGCCGAGTATAACAGATGATTCGTAAGGATTGCTCATGACAAAGGAGCGGATTAGGACAGCCTGACTTTCACTCAGACGAGCAGGCAGAATAGTATCCTTACGCTTACAATATTCTATGCCGAGACCGGTTAATGTAATAGCATCTCCATTAGGCGACCAATCTATAAGTCGAAGCTCATGTGTAAATTTTATTTTGTTGTAAAGAGTCCGTGGTGAACCACCAAGGCGTTTTTGCAAATCTTTAACGCTGTTTTCTCCTGCATAAAGTAAATAAACCAAGCTATGGATAAGATGAATATTCCATATTCCAATATCAATCGGCTTTGTTTCTGTAAATAAAGCGATCGGCTTCATATTTTTATAGAAATAACTTAGGACTTCTGCGGGGTCATAAACAATGCACCTGACATCATCAACGTCACGGACTTCATGTTTGGTCCGACCATCTTCTGTAATAAGCAAATATGTGCATATTCGACCTTGAATAAGGTCTCCTTCTTCCTGCATCTTCAATAGGTCATTTCTATAAGCATAAAGTTGTTCAATGAATTGTTTCTTGAAAGGCACAACTTTTAATTCCAGCAATAGTAGTTCAGTGCGATATGTATAAAGGAGATCAAGACGACCCGAAGGCATTATCATTTGACGGCATAAAAATCTCGGTTCATCTTCAAGATGCAGTAGATTTTTGGCTAAAACAGGAGTACTCACTAAAATATCTTCAATCTGTGATTCCCTGACTTCCATTTCTTATTCCTTAATATAAGGATAAAACGCCATCTCTTCACATATTTTCAATCTTTCCACAAGCCAATATCTAATGTTATCACGAATTTCGCCAATCATTTCGATGTCCCAATTGATTTCTTTAGAAGTAGGATTGATATCTCGAATCAATTGAAAGACAGCATCGTCAACGAAATCCTGTCGCCTGGTTTGCTCATCGCTCATTTCAATACCCATTTTGTATATCCTCAAATTTAAACATGCTATGCCTACAGGTCGAATCCGATACAATTTCTATTCAGGTCGTTAGCTGCAATTAATGTTGTTCCACTTCCGACGAAAGGATCTACAACTAATTCGCCTTGATGGGTAAAAAGCTCGATTATTTTTTTAGAAAGTGAAATTGGAAACGTGGCAGGATGAACAGTCTTATCTCTTATATCCCTGCCCTCGTAGTAAAACTGCCATACGCCCAACTGGTTTTTCAGCCATTCCTTTGCAGACAGGCAATTTATATGATTTGGTTTACAATCGCAATTGCGATCATAATTAATATTTATAATTTTCTTTGCACTTTTCTGTAATTCTGTCGTCTTTTTCGCAGTTGGTTTTATTCTTTCCTCATCATACTTATCTTGTTCTATTTGTTTAGTGTTGTTTTTATCATTACCATTATAGGGAATAATTTCATAGGTTCTTTCTCGAACACGGTTAATAGTAATCTTTTGGCCTGGAGATATTTCATGAATTGCTATGAATTTTTTGACCCAAGATCGATTACGGAAAATCCACCTTGGTTTATCAGTTTTGTTATCTGTTGGAATGTCTGTTTCAATAACACCTTTTAGCCCTTCAACTTGTAAAGTAATAGGTTTTCCTATACCTTTTGACACAGACGAAGCACCAAACGCATCAGGGGGGAAAAACCCTTTTCCACAAGAACGCAGATTAATATTACCGTATTTGCGAGCAGCAGGCGTAATTTCAATAATCCTTGATTCCATTCGAAAGCATCCTTTTAAGAAAGCTGATTATAACGAACTTAAACAATTTTTCAAAACGTGTTTTACAATAAAGAAATCTGGCAAAAATCACTGTTAAACAGAAAGTATAATGTAGGATTATCGGAAAATGGCGGGGAGATGTCAAGGGGAAGTTCGTGAAAAGAAAAGTCATTAGTTGATTGGTTAATATTTGTTAATTGGCGAATTGGCCCTTCGACAAGCTCAGGATGAGAAAACCAACACTACTCCTCCCACAGCCAGTTATTTAGAAATAATTCCAGGTCGGCGGGATTGATTTTGCCGTCCCGGCTGATATCTTCGTGCAATAAAATACCTTCCTCTAACCAAAGCTCCGCTATACGGCTGAAGTCAATAACATTCACAATACCATCGATATTAAAATCGGCAGGATTGCCAGCATTCGAAGCTGACAGGCTCGCCTGCAATGTGCCACCGAACGCTCCCATATTGATTCGTTTTCCATTCGGCCATAATTCGTCGGTCCAATCTGCGTTCGGGTCGCCCGCATCTATACAGGGGCTGTTAACATCATCGGTCAGCCACCCTAAGATGTTTGGATCCCATCTGCCGGTCTTCGATTTGAGGTGGAAATCGCCATCGTTCGGCCCGGCAAATAAAGGCTCGTCGCCGATATTGCCAAAACCACCCAGAGAGCCGGACCAATTCTGCACACAGCTAAAGTTTATAACCGGATGGCCGCCATATATCTGGGAACTTTCATTGACGTCATTGATGTCGTTGACGTCGTTGACGTCGTTGATGTCGTTGACGTCGTTGACGTCGTTAACATCATTGAAGTCATTGACGCCGGTATTTTTCCAGAGGATACAGCTTGTCAAAATCGACGTACTTCCTGAGGTATTAAGAATACCGCCTCCAAAAGTTTCAGCCGAGTTGGCAAAAAACGTACAGTTTGTAATAACGGGCTCGGCAGTACTGCCATCGTTTGCCATAGCGCCGCCGGAGGAGGCTGAGTTGCCGCTGAAAATGCAATTTACAAAAACCGGCTCGCTTGTCTGCTCGTTGAAAACAGCGCCGCCGTTTAGGCCCGAGCTATTTTGCGAAAACCTGCAGCCTGTTATCAGAGGGGAACTGCCATCCAAATTAAGCAAAGCTGCCCCTGAATCAGTCGCCGTGTTGCCGAGAAAAACGCAATTTTCCAAAACAGGGCTGCTGGCGTCATTTACCAATCCTGCGCCGGTTACTGCGTTGTTATCTTCAAACGTACAATCTATTAAAGCAGGGGTGCTGGAAAAACAGTTGTACATCCCTGCGCCCGAATCGGCATTATTGTCTTTGAAAACACAATTAATTACCTGCGGACTCGCTGCAGAATTATACATCCCCGCGCCCTGCACGGCATTATTGTTACAAAAGCAGCAGTTTCTTACGGTGGGACTACCCGCATTGTTATTCATCGCACCATTTGCTGCCGCGGTAATGAAAAGGCCGTCCAAAACCGCGCTCGAATCGGTTAAGCCGCCATTAACAACATTATCACTGTTATCTTCAATGTTCACAAAGTTCGGTTCGTCGTCACCGTTCAAATCACCGCTGAGGATTGTTAGATAATTTTGATAATCGCGCCCTTCCATACCGGCGCCGCCGGTAGGGAAACCGCCATAAACAGCCAGGTTATTTAAAAGGTCAAATGCCTGGCCTTGAGCACCGCCGGGCCCGGCCGGTCTGTATGTGCCTTCGGCTATATGTATCTGCCTGACTATTTCGGAATGTTCCGCGGCGAAACTCAGAGCCTGCTGAAAATCAGTAAAGGCATGAGGCCAGCTCGAGCCGCTATTTGCGCCTGTTGCATTGGCATCGACATAAATTGCCGAAGGTATCTCGGTATGGTCATCTTCATAGACCTGAATAGTTACAGGAGCAATTTCCGCGGCACTGATTACCAAAACAGCCTGGCCGTCACTATAATCACCGTCCTGGGCAGCGGCGAGTGAAACAGTTTGCGGCTGGTAAAAATTACAAGGGTCGAAAATCAACAGGCCGCCGGTCTCAATCGTAATGTCAGGGTCTCCCGATTCAAACGCCACTGTAACATCGAGCTGGCCTTGCGGCCTGGCTGCTAATGCTACCGTGAATTCAGCAGTATCACCTTCGGGTATGGTTATAGTATCCGACGCCACTAAAAAGCACTGCTTGGGACCTTCATACGCACCCATATCAACAACAGGCGGCTCGCAACAGCCGGTATCATCGATATAAACCTCATCAATAAACCGCTCGTCACCGTCAAGGTCAGTTACCACTGAAAACGGAACAGCGGTATTATCACCGGCATCGAGGCAGGGTGAAAATGCCGAAAGCCTGAGGTTGTCATCCTCCGTGCCCTGTATGTTATCGAGACCGTTGGAATCGATAAAAAGCGGGTCTATATTAAGATTATGCTCTCCGAGCAACTGCTCATCCAGAGACTGAATACAGCAGTAATTTACATCGAGCGTGGCTGCATTTACCTGTGCGTTCATATCCTGCACGCCATTGACTGAATTTGCCCAGATAATACTGTTTTTTACAGCCACCAAATTATAACCCAAGCCGGCGATTCCTCCGCTGCGACAGTCGGCTTCGTTGGCGGTCAAGGTAGAGTTTATAACCTCAAGGTCACCGTTTCTATTGTATATCGCCCCGCCGCATTCGGTATTTGCAATATTATCGTTGAACAAACAGTTAACTACTATTGAGTTACTTTGATTATTATAAATTGCTCCGCCGTGGTAAATACAGACATTGCCGATAAAGCTGCAGTTTGTTAACTCGGTATCGCTGTACAAGTTATAAACTGCACCGCCACATTTTCCGGAATTGTTATTAATGAAACTACATTCATTCAGCACACAATCAGAATCATAAACATTGGCGACAGCAGCACCGCCGTACCCATACCATCCGCCTGGCCTGATTTCATTTTCTCTGAAAATACAGTTCTGGAGAATAGTTCTGCTGTTATTGACATTAAATACCGCACCGCCAAAACTAATTGCGGAATTCGACTGGAAGTTACAATTCTTAATTTTCGGGCTGCTGTTATCACATTTTATCGCTCCGCCCTCATACTGCGCATATCCGTTTGTAATCGTAAAGCCGTCAAGAACGCTGTTCTGGTTTTCACCGTTTCGGAAATAAAATGCGCGACGGTAATGCGTTGAGTCACCCTGGCAACCGATACCACAGTTTTCAGGCCCATTTTCGCTCCTGAGGGTAATGGCATAACCTCTAAAACTGATATCCCTGTTACCTTCTCCGGTATATAAGCCGTCAGAGACGGTTACAATGTCACCATCCCATACACTATCTATAGCCTCCTGAATTGTATTAAAATCTGCCGGTACAAAGACCTCCATCACCGGTAAAGTGGTAAAAGAAAAACAATTCGCGTCATTATCGTCGCGCGTGCTGTTGCCGGCGATATCATTAACATCTACTACAAAATAATACTGCATTTCATATTCAAGGCCGTTTATTCTCACCGCATGGGCAGTGCTCAATTTTGCATTGTCATCCGCTGTCATATCAGGCCCGCCGCAAGCCAGGCCGTATTTCACACCTGCTGTTGTCTGCTCATCTGTTTCGAACTCGATAATCACCCCGCCTGAACCAATCCGTGTCACATTAACATCCGTAACAACGGGCGCTATACAGTCGGAGATGGCTGTATCAGTGGCGGTCGCAGGATTACCGGTACCATCATTAACATCGAAGTATATTGCACCAAAAACATCCGTATCTGATAACTGTAAAATCCCGTCGCCTAAATTGGGCTCACCGGCAGCGGGCCAGATTGAGCCGGAAAAAGCCCCCGGCTTTTCAGGTTCTTCAAGAAGATTAACTGTTTCATAATCACCGGAATCAGTAACAATGCTGACTATACGAGACCCTGTATATGCAAGGTCATAATCGCCTAACCTTACTTTGATTTCGCTCCCGCAGGAATATATACTGCTGTCAAAGCATATTCGTCCCTCTGAAGGCCGGGCGCTATTCAAGGCATTGAAAATGTTAATCCTTCTATCACTTAAACATATCCCATCATCAATTTCGTCGCCGGTGTACACAATCAGCTCGTACACATCATCAACCGACAGTGTAGGATTTGCCGACAGCAGAAGTGCGCATGCCCCCGCAACATAGGGACAGGCCATTGACGAGCCTGAAGCGATGGAGGTGAAATCATTGTAACGCGTTCCGGTATAGCAATCTACAGGCCTCAAAGACAAAATATCAACACCCGGTGCTGCAACATCCACTAAATCACCATAACTGGAAAAAGGTGCCTTTTGGTCATTTGAATTGGTAGCGGCGACAGAAATGACATTTTCACACGCGGCCGGATATAAAATTATATCCGAATTATCATTACCAGCCGCCGCAACTACAATCACACCCTGGCTGTTCGCATAGTCGATAGCATCTCGCAAGGTTTGCGACGCATAGTCATCTCCCCAGCTATTTGATATAACCTCCGCGCCGTTTTCGACGGCGTAATAAAAGGCTGTCACAGCGTCCTCAATATCCCCGTAACCATACCTATCGAGAAACTTAAGCGACATTATTTTTCCATTCCAGCAGATGCCTGCAATATCCAGGCCGTTGTTCGGCTCTGCCGCAATTATTCCTGCGCAATGAGTGCCATGTCCGTGATCGTCGTCAGGGTCACCGTCATCATTGTAAAAATCGTATCCGTATATATCATCGATATAGCCATTGTCATCGTCGTCCACTCCTGTGCTGCCGTTTAACTCAGCCTCGTTAACCCACCTGCTGTTCTGCAGGTCCCTGTGGTCGTAATAAACTCCCGTATCAACCACGGCAATAATAATATCCGACAGGCCGGTGCTCACACTCCAGGCCTGCGGAGCATCGATATCACAGTCCGGCGTTCCCGGCGGATGGTTATACGAGTAGCTTTCAGGATACATCTGGCCGGTGTTATCCAAAGGCCATTGCACCGGGAAAAGCGGGTCATCGGGAATAACGTTAATTGATACAATATAATTCAGCTCTGCGTACTCGATGTCGGGGTCCTGGTTGTATTCCGCCAATAAGTCTTCGAGTGACTGGCCGTTTTCCAACTCAACCTCGAGTTTATATATCCCGTCAAGGTTAACAGCCTTTGTTTGCAATTTTGCCCGCTTCAGCCTTCGAAGCCGCCTTTGCTGCAATATGCTCAATCGCCCGGTTTGCCTTATCCGCAAAGCCTCTAACCGCCGGCAATTCTGCTCAAATTCAGGAAAGAGCCCCTTAATCTTTTTAATCCTGAGCCTGTCCTTTCTTTGCTCAAAAAAGCTGCTCAATCGAATCTGGTCAGGCCTTGCTCCGGCGAGCAATTCTCCCTTAAGCCGGTTTGCCGCTGGTTCTCTGAATTTGACGAGCAACTCATTCGGAACGTATTTATCCGGCGATAAACAAGATGTGCCTTGTGTAATACTAACTGATGAGTCCAAATGCTTAAGCTCTTTCGTTCCGCCCGCCCCGAGCAGAGTACAACTGATGCACAATGCGAAAAATACCTTCACCACCCGCCTGCCTGCCATTAACTGCCCCTAACAGTGAAAACCTAAAACTTCTCTGTTGTATTCAAAACCTGCATTATACACCAAAAAACCTTATTAGGCAAGTAAATTCTGTCACCTTCAGCTCATTTAGTCGATGCTGCAAGTGAATATGACATCATCACTTAACTCAGCACAGGCTGCAAAAAAACCAAACAAGAAAATAAAAAAGTTTGGCTATTTCTTTATAGGACTGAAACATTATCCGTGATTACAAAATTTACACGGGCATTTGCAGGGTTTACAGGCTGATATTTTTCGTTTAAAACAAAAAATCGAAGGTATGGTATAATTAAATTACAAGTAACAAATCGGCTTTGAAAATCTCATCGCTTTGAGTTATAATGATGCTTTGTATAAAAGAAACTTGTTAGGCTGTCTTTCCGCACGACTCGACTGAGCTCGCCGGAGTCCTGATGGGGAATTTAAGCCTTCAACAAATGGATTCCCGCTTTCGCGGGAATGACAATAAAAGTGTTTTCTGCAAAGCATAATAATATTAAAAAACAAACGGGCAGCACCACAGAGCGCATTTATAAAAGCAGCTTACAGGAATAGCCAAAATGAAGGTCCAGTGCGAATTGTGTCCGAAAAGCTGTATTATCGAGCCGGGCCAGAGCGGTGATTGCCGGGTCAGAATAAATATCGACGGGGTCCTGCATACGGTTGTCTATGGTTTCCCCTGCGCAACACACATCGACCCCGTGGAAAAGAAACCGCTTTTTCATTTTCTGCCGGGCACAAACATTTTTTCCCTTGCGACTGTCGGTTGTAATTTGCACTGCAAAAATTGCCAGAACTGGGAGATATCACAGTGTAATCCGGAAGACAGCACAGCCTCTATGCTCGGTCCCGAAAGGATTATCGAGCTTGCCGGCCGATATCGCTGCCCTTCGGTGGCATATACTTATACCGACCCGGTCGTCTATTACGAATATACACTCGAAACCGCAAAGCTCGCAAAAAAGAGAAACATGCGCAACGTCCTTGTAACAGCCGGTTACATTAATGAAGAACCGTGGCGGCGGCTGTTGGAATACGTCGATGCAGCTAATATTGACCTCAAAGGAATTACCGACGACTTTTACCGCCGCGTGTGTTCAGCGACATTAAAACCCGTACAAAATGCTCTTGTAGTAGCCAAGACCAGCGGCATACTCGTTGAGGTGACAAACCTTGTAATACCCACCCTGAATGATAAGCCGGAAGAGATAAGGCAGCTCGCCCGCTGGGTCAAAGAAAATCTCGGCAGTGATACTCCTCTGCACTTTTCCGGCTTCTACCCCCGATATCAGATGGTCCATCTTCCGCAAACTTCACTTAATACACTTGAGATGGCCCGGGATATCGCGAAAGAAGAAGGCCTGGAATACGTTTATATAGGCAATGTAAACAGTAAAGAAGGCGAAAATACATATTGTCCCGGCTGCGGCAGGCTGCTGATTGAGCGTAATATATACAGGATTCTGCGCAACGAGATTAAAGACGGGGCTTGTCCTGCCTGCGGCAGGAAGATAAATGGAGTATGGAAATGACACGCAGAACGTTTTTTGCCAAATTGATGAAAACTACAGCAGCAATAATTGCAGGTAGCTGGCTGGTTGTCAAAAAGGCCTCACCGAGAAAATTCATCACTGCTCTCAAATCCAGCAGGTACCCGGGAAGGATAAAAAAAATATCGAATATCGAAAAAGTGAGCAAATGGAGCGGCTAATTATGAACAAGACATTAAGAACAATAAAACCCGGCTGTCGGCTTTTTATGGTGCTTGTGTTTACAGCCTGTTTTGCGATGGCTTTCTGTGAGGGGTGTAAAAAGGAAAACTCACCAGCAGTTAAAGCAGAAACATCGCAAACCAATGAAACAGAACTGATGGAAGAGCAAAAAACTGAAGAGCCCGAAAAAGTTGTCATCAAATCCGAAATTGCAGGCCCGTGGTATCCGGACGACGCCAAAATTTTAATAGAGCAAATCGGGCAGATTTTCCAAAAAGCTGAAGCGAAGCCTAAAGACAACGTGATTGCACTAATCCTTCCGCATGCGGGATATCAATATTCAGGGCAGACGGCAGCGGCGGCTCTCAAAACAACAAACAGAGAGTATAAAAGAATAATCGTCATAGGCCCCAGCCACCGGACACCAATAGGGGGAATGCTAAGCGTGCCGAAGGGGACACATTATCAAACACCACTCGGGCAAACGCCTCTCGATGTTGAATTTATAAATAAGCTACTCGAATACCCGATATTTCAAAATGTACAAATGGCGCACGGAAACCAATTCGAAAACGCGGTACAGATAGAGATTCCGCTGCTGCAATATAAATATCAAAACTTCAGGCTTGTACCGATTCTGACAGGCCAGTGTTCAGAAAAAACAATCGAAAAGGCCGCTTCCATCCTGAAAGCAATGACCGACGAAGATACTCTCGTAATAGCAAGCTCCGACTTTACACATTACGGGCGGTCATTCGGCTACGTACCATTCACGCAAGATGTGCCGGAAAATCTCAAGAAGCTCGATATGGGAGCCTTCGAGTATATCGCAAAGCTCGACTGTAAAGGCTTTCTCGAATATAAAAACAAAACCGGAGCGACGATATGCGGGGCAGTGCCGATTGCCATACTGCTCGATATGCTGAATAAAGATACAAAAGCCGAGCTCGTCAAATATACAACCTCGGGCCAATTAACGGGAGATTTCAGCCATTCGGTAAGTTATCTTTCGGCTGCATTCAGCGGCAAATGGAAGAGCGGGCCGGAGATTGAGCCTACGACGACTGAAGACAAACTCAGCGAGGATGAAAAAGAAATACTTTTAGCCCTGGCACGAAAGACTATAGTTTATTATCTCGAAAACAAAAAGATACCCGAGCCAGCGGATTTGGGTATCACAATAACAGAGCCTTTGAAGGAGGAGCGTGCGGCATTTGTAACGTTAAACAAGAACTCAATGCTGCGAGGCTGTATCGGTGACATCTTCCCAAGGCAGAGTTTATATCAATCGGTTATCTCTAACGCAATCAACGCTGCCGTACGAGATTGGCGATTCACTCCGGTCAGGTTATCAGAATTTAATGACATTACGATTGAAATTTCGGCTTTGACAGTACCCAGACCGGTCGCGTCGGCAGATGATATCAGAATCGGCACAGACGGAGTTGTGCTCAGCAAGAACGGCAGGAGTGCGGTCTTTCTGCCCCAGGTTGCACCCGAACAGGGCTGGGGACTGCAGGAAACACTGAGCCAACTGTCACTCAAAGCAGGATTGGGGGCCGACGCCTGGAAGGAAGGCGCAGAATTCCTGGTATTTCAGGCTGAAGTTTTCGGTGAAGAATAATGAAATTTGCCCGCAGATTTCTTATTTTCAGTTACGGTCTTTTTACCATCGCCGCACAAACACTGCTCTTTCGCGAATTTTTAACCAGCTTCGAGGGTAATGACATCAGTGTCGGAATATTTTTTGCATCGTGGTTCTTATGGGTCGGGCTGTCGGCGATTGTAGTTTACAGGCTCAGAGCCTTCACTGAAATCCTCGTGAACAGAATCGAATTTTTGTTACTGTGTTATCTGCCGGCATTTATCCTTCAATCGGTATTGATTATACAGGCACGCCAGATAGCAGGTGCTGAACATTTCGCATTACTGCCGATGCGCACGATTGTGCTTCTCTCAATAATCGTCAACGCACCGGTAAGCATTATCACGGGTATTTTATTCCCCACGGCTTGTCGCTGGGTCCGCCAGGAAGAGGAGATGGCTGTCTCACGAGTATATATCCTCGAAGCTGCAGGCAGCTTTGCCGGCGGGCTGGGGACAACATTACTTTTAGCTTTCGGTGCAGGTTCTGTAAGGCTCTCCCTTATTATCGCATTTATCGTCGCGCTTTCGGCAGCTTTGGTTAAGCTCGCCAAAATAAAAGAGCAGCTTCCGCATACAAGCGAATCCCAAAGATTCAAACATTTATGGATTTGCCGTTTCGCCGCTCAGATGCTTGTATTTTCTCTGCCGGTACTTTTGATTCTGGGCCTGGTTAATGGTATCGACCAGAATATCAGCCGACATATCCGCTCATTAAAATGGACTCTGCCGGTATCAAAAAAAGAGCCGGTCGGTTCCTTCTATACCGCCCAGGCAGAATATCTTTACGGCAGTTACGGCGGCCAATGGATAGTGTATCGACAGGGCAGCTTTATAGAATCGCTGCCGGAGCAAAGCAACACCGGCAAAACAGCAGCTATCGCCCTATGCCAGAGACCAGACGCTGAAAAAATCCTGGTTGTCGGCTCGGGGTTAGACCTCTGCCAGCAATTTCTCAAGCTCGAACATATTGAAAAAGTAACGTGGGCAAACAATGATAATGAGTACATCGGAAAACTTAACAAAGTTTTACCAAATGAGCTTAGGGTAACCGATGAAAGACTTGAACCGATTTTCAGTGACATTCGTAGTTTTCTTACATCTAATAAGCAGGCTTACGATATCATAATTGTCAATCTGCCGAACGCTACAAGCTCGTCACTGAACAGATATTTCACATACCAGTTCTACCAGCAGGTCAAAGGGTCGCTGAGAGCAGACGGTGTTTTTACGATTCGCATCGCCGGCGGTGAAAATATTTTAGGTACAGAGCTCGTCAGCCTTGGCGCATCAACGAAATTTACCCTGCAAAAAGTATTCTCCAATCTCGAGCTTGTACCGGGGGAAGATACGTGGTTTATAGCATCCGATGCCGAAGATATAACCGGCAATCCCGGCACGTTAAAGGACAGACTCTCGAAGATACCTGGTGCCTCTGAAATTCTGCCGCCTGATGCGTTGTTTTCGCTTTATCTGCCGGAGCGGGCAGAAAAGGCAATGACAGCTTACGATAATACCGACTTACCGCAGCAGCTCCTGATTAACCAGGATTCGAGACCGCTGACACATTTATATAATCTGCTGCTCACAGCAAAACAGTCAGGCGCGACAGTAACAAAATTTGTCAGGCACCTTGCCCTGGCCGGCCCCCTGGTCTTTTTCGTTCCAATCTTTATTTTGATGGCGCTGCGGGCTTTATATCTTCTCAGTGCCCGCGGGAAAAATGAGATTCAAAAACAACACAAACCAAGTTTCGACAGCACATTTCTTGCATTCAGTTCAGGTCTATTGGGAATTGGAGTTGTCATCGTCCTGATGTACCTTTATCAAACCAGGTTCGGCTCGCTGTATCTGCACATCGGCGTTATCTCTTCTGTTTTTATGCTCGGGATGACTACCGGCGCTGCGTCAGCCAGAAGGCTGCTGTCAAAGGCCAAAACAAACAAGCTGGAATCAATATTAATTGCTGTTATATCCATTCACACACTGCTTCTGGCTGCAATCGCCTACTGGCCTTTCTCGCAGTACAGATTTGGACCTAATTCTGCAAGCAGCATATTCGAGCCGATGCACCTGATTTTCGCAGCAGCATTTTTGCTTTGCGGTCTCTGCGCCGGATGTTATTTTCCCATCGCAGCAAGAAAACTTGCCGATGCGGATTTCGAGACCGGCCAGGCCGGCAGTAAGCTCGAAACCGCCGACCATCTCGGAGCCTGTGCGGGAGGACTGCTTACAAGTCTGCTGCTTGTACCCGTACTCGGAACTAAACCGGCGGTGTTTGTTTTCATCCTGCTTTTGCTGGCTAATATTCCTGCTGCTGTTATGAAGTTATATAAGCCGGAAATAATTTATAGGCGGGCTAAAACTGCAAACCTTCCGCTAACAATCGGCTACTTTTTATTCGGTATCGGGATATCTGTTGTTATATGCTCGAACATTATCTCAACGAAAGGTATATCAACAAAGACCTTCCAACAATACCAGGCACACTTTTTGGCAGAACAATTACAAGTCAAACCAATGTCGAAAACCATCGATGATATAACTATTGACTACTTTATTATTTATGAAAGCACAGATAAGCTTAAAGGTTACATTTTCAACTCCGGCCAATTGGCTGACGAAGTTCAAGGCTATGGCGGCAGGATAAACCTCGCTGTTTATACCGATACAACCGGAAAGCTGATTGACTTTCAAATCCTCGGCTCTAACGAGACGCCGCGATATCTCGAGCGCGTTATGACCAATAAGAAGCTTCTTAAGGGCCGAGGATTGCTTGCCGCTGAGCCTTTTGCAGGTATAAACTCTGTAACAGGTGCCACCATCAGTTACAAGGCTATAACTTCGGCACTGCAATTATCAACGAATAGATTCTTCGATAAGGTTGTCGCCAAAGAGGTGCAAACTGCCGGCAAAGAAAAAACCGGTCGGCTTGCTTATGACAAGGCAGGTATATATCTTATCATTGCATTTATTCTCAGCCTGATTGTAATCTACTTCGGAGGGTTCTGGAGCAGATTTTTCGTTTTGTGCTTCAACCTCATAGCAGGAGGATTACTATTAAACAGCCAGTTTTCAAGCTGGCACGTTACGACACTATTGTCGATGAAGCTACCCTCGCCGGCTTTATCCGGAGCATTTCTGCTTATCCTGGGAATACCTGTTCTCGTTCTGATTTTCGGTAATATTTATTGTGGATATTTGTGCCCGTTCGGAGCATTGCAGGAGCTTATTAACTATCTAAGACCAAAAAAATTGAGACCTTTAATACCGGCAAAAACACTTCGAACAGCAGCCTTTTTCAAATATATAATTCTTTTTATCATTATCACCGCCTTTTTTATCTGGCGCAAACAGGACACGCTCAAAACGGATGTGCTTATCGGTATATTCACCGCTATGGATGGGGCCTTATTTCTTGTTATTGCCATCATAGCGATTGCAGGAGCATTTTTTTATACACGCTTCTGGTGCCGTTATTTGTGTCCGGCAGGTGCTTTTCTTGCACTTCTCAATAAAATAGCGATTTTGAAAAAATACCTGCCTGCAAAAAGATACGGCAGATGTGATTTCGGCCTGACAGCCGAAGAACATTCCGACTGCATACATTGTGACAGATGCCGCTACGTAATTAAGACGCCGAGCGACAAGCTATTTGGCGCTTCCTCCGACTTAATAAATCAGTCCCTGGCCCGTTATTTCCTGCCGATTGTGGCCGCCGCAACGATATTTTTATCAGCTGCTACGATAAAAATAGCTTTAAAAAATATTCCCGAAAGCTACAGCCAGCCAGAAACAATAACCTCAACAGGCACAGGCCGGGCCAGGGATGTGGACATAGAGCAAATTCAGAAAATGATACAGGAAAATAAACTGTCAGACAAAGAAGCTGAATACTACAAAAAAATCGAATGAAGCTCAAAGACAGCTTTGTAAAAAAAGTTCCAACGACGAAAATAGCTAATCAGTCAAATCCATAACTATCGCCATTTCTATTAGATAAGCTTCACTTTTCTAATTTGTCATTCCGCACTTGATGCTGAATCCATCGTCTAAAAACCGGATTCCCGCCTCCGCGGGAATGACACAAAAACTAAAGTTTCTTTTTAGAAACGGCACTTTGATTATTGTAGCGCGGAGTTTAATTGCAGGATACATATAATTTTAAGAAGCATTACCCGAAGCCGGTTTATGATAACCGAATATGTAAAAAAAAGACACAGATGAAGAACACTTCTGGAAAGTGTGTTATCAACTGTGCCTTCGGCTCGCAGGCCTAAAAACCTGCTCGACAAGGCAGCCTGCACGCGCCTGCGTGCCCCCCCATTTTATTCTGAACACTTAATATTTATCGGAATATTTAACTGCTTTTATTAACCTTTCTTCGTTTTTTGACCATATCCTCGAGTTTTTTCCTCATCTTTGCCAATTCTTTCGATTTGAAAGCACTCTTTGTCTTCTCAAGCACCTCTATCGTTTCATAAACAGCATTATCAAGCTCGGCGAGCCTGGGGCAATTCAATAAATTGCATACCGGCGAGTCCGCAGCCTCGGAAGCTGTTTCAATAGATACATTTTTTATATCAGCCAAAGCGCTGTTAATATTTGCACATGTTAAATCAATAAACTCCCTGACAGATGCCGAAAACAAATTTGTACTGCCGCCCTTCAAGACCCCTTCGAGATTATCCAGGCCCTGCTGCCAATACTGAAGGCGCTTTCTTGCACTTACCACAGCCCTGTAAAGCCGGGTTTTCACAACAGCTTTCTTAACCTGCTCCAATAACTCCTTAAAATCAGGGGGTTTTACAAGATATGCAGCCACCGGTAATTGTATGGCCTTTATTGCAGTGCCCTGGGAAGGATATCCTGTTACGAGAATAGTCGACATACCTTCGGCAAGTTTGGACAAATTATTAATAAATTCGAGGTCCGGATTGCCCGGCATTTTGATATCGGCAATAAGAAGGTCGTATTCATTGTTTTTCAACTTTTTTATACCGGCTTTTGCGTCAGATACACAATCGCAGTGATAACCTTCTTTTCGCAGCAAATCCGCTGTTGACTGCAAAAAAGTCTCTTCATCATCGGCAATCAGTATTTTCCCTGCTTCACTTATTGTCCTGTTTCGCATTATTGCCCTCAAAAGGAATTTTGATTGCGAAAGTAGTACCCTTTCCTGCCCGGCTTTGAACGGTTACTTCTCCTCCTATCGCATTAACGATATTCTTACAAACCGAAAGTCCCAATCCAAGGCTTCTTTTTGCGCTATCACGTTTACTTGTAAAGAAAGGCTCGAAAATCCTGTTGCGTATATCTTTCGAAATACCAACACCGGTGTCGATAATCCGCATATCCAAAATACCTTCGCGAATTTCACCCGTTACCCTGACTTTGCTATCAGGATGCGATGCCTCTATTGCATTCTGGATAATATTAAACAACACCTGTCTTAACAAACTATCAGGCAATCTTACAATAATACTCTGGTCAATGTCAATACTGACATCGACTTTATGCTCTTCGCTCGCAACTTTCAGCAAAGCAACGACGTCCGCAACAGCCTCGTGAAGACTAAATCGGCGCTTTTGTGCCTGTACAACAGGCCTGTATAAATCATACATCTGGCTCACAATATCGCTGACCCGCTCAATCTCCTTTTCTATCAAACCTACATATTTGTAATAAGGATGATTATCAGGTATGGAATCTTTTATCAGAAGAAATGAGTTTTTAATACCCGCCAGCGGATTATTAATCTCGTGGGCTATTTTAGCAGCGAGACTTCCCACCGCTGCAAGTCTCTCACTCTCACGAAGCATTTCTTCCTTGCGCATCCGCTCGGCGGTTTCCTTTTGTAATTGCCTGTTTGCCTCTAATAGTTGAGCGGTTCTTTCTTCAACCCTTTGTTCCAGCTCATCGTGTGCCTCTTGCAGAGCGTCGTGGGCCTGCTTACGCTCGGTTATGTCCAGGCCAATTCCGATGTTGGAACCGTCTGAAAGAGGCACATTGATCCACGTGGTTTCAAGAACTGTTCTATCGCGTCTGCGTGTCCTGAAATCATCCCAATTAGATTCGGCTTTGCTAATAAAGCCAACAACATGTTGGTAATTTTGCGTATCGGGATAAAACTCCTTCAAAACATCTCGTGATTGAGCTTCCTTCAATGACCAGCCCAGTGTCTTCTGCCAGGCCTGGTTAACCCACTTATGGTTACCATTCGAATCCAGGAAAGCAATCATTACAGGTATGTTATCAAGGATGGTCTGAAGTATTTCCTTCTGTTCGCGTAAAACCTCCTCTGCCTTTTTGCGCTCGGTGATATCCTCATAGGTTCCAAGGATACCTACGATGTTGCCTTTCGTGTCTCGTAACGGCACCTTGTTGGTATTAGCCCATGCGTAGGTGCCGTCAGCTCGGATATAAGGCTCGATAATGCCGTATTCGGGAATACCTGATTCCATAACCCTCCTATCGTCCTCCCGAAACAAATCCGACTGCTTTTTTCCCCATGGAAGATCGTAGTCGCTCTTTCCGACAACCTCTTCTGAAGACTCCAGTCCTGCCGCCTCCAGAAAGGTGCGGTTGCCGCCGAGGTAAATCGAATCACGATCTTTCCAAAAGACTGCTGCTGGGATTGAGTCCAATACAGTCTGCAGCATATGCCGTGAATCACGCAGCCTATTCTCTGCCCGCTTGCGCTCGGTAATATCCACGAGCACCGCCATGACACCATTAATATTATCGCGACTATCACGCAGCGGAGCAGCTGAGATGCTGACGTCAATAAGAGAACCATCTTTTCTCTGCCGAAGTGTTTCCACTTCAACTAATCCGCTTTCCAGCGCACGCGAGAACATGGTATCGGCTTCATCTTTTTTCTCTTCAGGGATAGCAGGGTATTGATGTCCGATGACTTCTTGCGCGGTCCAACCAAAGGTTCGTTCTGCCGCTGGATTCCACGCCTTGACGATTTGTTCTCTGTCCATGGTAAAAATGGGTAACGGCGATGCCTGAATCACTGCCTGAAGAGTTTGATTCGTCTCTCGCAGCTTTTCCTCGGTTATCTTCAGCTGTTGGTTGGCCGCCCTTAGCTGCTGGCTCGCAGCTCTTAACTGCTGCTCTTCCACTTTTAGTTGCTGATGTGCAGCTCTAAGTTGCTGATTGGCTGCTCTTAACTGTTGCCCTTCTGCTCTTAACTGCTGTTGCGCTGCCGCCAACTGTTGATTTGCAGACTCCAATTGCTGATTTATACGGCGTAATTGTTCACTTTCAGCAGGCTTATTCTCAAAACGACTTTCACTTTTTTCATCCATTACGGCGCCTCCCTGACAAACTACAGCATTTCCCTTTTAGTCTCCCTGCTGACTCACAGAAGAGTCTTATAATGACATATGTTACAAAAATAAAAGAAGGCCGGCCCTTATCAGCCAGCCTTCTTCTTAATATGTAAAATTTCATTTTCTTAGAAACTATACTTTACCGCCAGGCTGACCCAGGTCTCATCTTTATCATCGTTGACCGAATCATCAAAAGTAATCTGGTGATAAATACCCGGGGTGAAGGCAAAGTTGCTTCCAAGGTCAAAATCCGTCGAAACACCCAACACCATATTTGACCAGTCGTGGTCAACATTACCGCCACCGGGATGGACCCCATCATTGTAAATAAACTCGGAGTGAAGATTGAAAACCCGCTCCTGTCCTTCCATTATGGGGCAGGAAGTTTTCAGGGCATAATCAAGCATAAATATATGAGCAAAACCTGATGCCGACCCCCCGGACGGTGAAGCTGCTCCAACAAGAGTTCCGCTGTTCGAAGGCCAAAGTTTAACAAGAACGTAAGTCGGTACAAGTCCCTCTACAGGTAATATGTTCGGAAATGAAAATATGCCGTGTACTTCCTGAAGGTCTATGCTGCTTGTTGTATGACTACTCGAATCGGGATAGTTATAGTATCTGTAGCCAAACATATAATCGGTTGCATACAGCTCATCGTCAAACAAACGATTGCGGTAATAGATAGTATAATCCCATCGCTCAGCGTCTTCATATCCGCTCGAATTGGCCCTGTGGGCTGTTATATTCATCCCGAAGCCGGTTCCAAACAAATCAAGGTCAATAAAAGGATGAATTGCACTTTTGTCCCCATAAACGTCGAAGCCGCGCCAGATATATTTGCTGTCATAGATAACACCGACCGCACCGTGCAGCTCTCCCGCAAGAGCAGATACAAAACCGCCTGTACAAATCAAAATCAAAACACTCAACAAAATAATCTTCTTCATATTTCACTCTCCTTAAAAATCCAAACTAAAGATTCCACTTTATTCATAAACAAAAGCAATACCTTAAAAGTTCCCCCCCGGAAATTGGTAAAAGTGTAACAGGAAGCGAAAACAAGTCAAACAAAAAAAATATTTTTGAATTTTTTTTATAATTTCTGAATATGATAACCGTCTGTTCTGCTAAGTGCTGTTAGAAGCTGTATCTAACAGCTGTATAAATATTCGTATTATTCTCGAACTGGCCGAAAAAAGTGTGCGGATAATCGCCAAAAAACAAATTAGCACCGGCCTCAACCGCCAGATTATCGGTAACCTTGTAGTTTATATTAGGACGCATATATACATCTTTGTCGGACGGTGAAAAATAAGTAAAAAGCGAACAGATAAGATTTTGATTCCAGTACAGCTTTGTAATTCTGAAGGTTAATAAATGACGGTATTCTTCAGCTGCCTTATTGCCGGCAGGCAGAGTTCGTTTATAATCGCCGTAGTTCAAAGTTTGTTCAACGTAATACTGCAAACCAACCGTAAAATCGGGGGCGATTTCCGGCAAGTCTTGTTCATAACCTATCAGATAACGCATCTGGCTATTGTCTATAAAAGGGTCATCACCGGATTGGTCATCACGAGAGTCATAGTAACCCATCTCAATATTGCCGATACCTTTGCCAATCTGCCCGCGTGCACTTGCTCCATAAACATTGAGTTTTGGGAAAGTATATTTCGATGTTGATGTGTCAAAGCCACCAGGGCTTTTCCAGTAGCCCCAGTAACCATAAGCGGCAAGCTCATAACCACCAACATTTTTCGATACTCGCAAGGCCCATTCATCATCACTAAACCAATTATCAGGTTTGTCTGTGCGAACGATAGAGTCTGCTCCTGCTAAGCGGCTGCCGTTCCAGTAAGATAAGCGCTCGCCTGTAATGAATCTGTCTGAGTCAAATCTGGGCGTGTAAACCACATCGATATTAGCCAAGTCAGTAAAGAAGCTTGCCTTGAGGGCATCAGAAGGCGCTTTGAGATATTCGGTATCTCTGCCAATAAAAAACGCCTGCCAGTCTTTCGGGAAAAGGTCGTTAATAAAAACCAGATCCCCCGTGCCCCAGGTCAAAATTTGCCTTCCCAGTTTAACATCCATAAAATCGGTTGGAGAAAAAGCGACACTGGCCTCTCTTAAATCCAAAAATCCCTCACCTCTTTCCAAATCTACAGAATGGTTCTTGTCCAGCCAGTCATAATACAAATCGGTGGTAGCCTTGAAAGTAAACTCATCCAGGTTTTTCTCCATTTCTAACTGCAATCTGGTTTCGCCTATAGAATTGTGCTTTTCTTGGCCATCGCCTCGTAATCTGATACCGCTGCGCACCTCCCAGAAGCCTGTTATGTCCAGCCAAGGTTTTTTCAGCAGTTTGCTCTGAACTTCGTTTAGTTTTGGAGACTCGCTAATTTCCAGACCGCTTGGAAGTGATGGCTCCACACCAGGTTCATTTGGAGCCGCAGTCTCAACCCCTAAGCCACCTGGAAGAGCAGGTTGATTATCCTGACTTTGGCTACCCGATAATCCTGCCGGCAGCGAGGGTTCTTGTTGAGCATAAACTACTGCTCCCAATAGCAACAGGATTATTAATATACCTGTTAATCTTATATGTTGCAGTTTTGTAAAGAACATTATTTTAGATATCTCCGTGCCGGTTTCCTTAAGTATCTTTCTGTAAAGATTGACTCAGGAATACCTATATCATATTTGATATTGCTGTATTCGGCTATGGTATTACCATTTGTTCGTAAATCCGTCATTTTTGCTTTTGTTACCGTCGAGTATCCTTGTATTTGCTTAACCTCTAAAGCTTCATAGCTGCGATATTTCTTGTTCTGATTGTCGTAGTAGTCGGTCTTGACAACTATTAAACTCTCGCGATGTATCCACATTTCGAAATACGCAAATTCGACAAGCTTGGGGTCTTTAGGGGTGTTTTTTAATATGTAAAAGTCCTTTGTTGTCTTTACCAGCTCATGAACGTCATCATTGATATTTCGTCCTGAGACATCCTCATAGAAGAAGTGAGCCCCGACGAAACTGGTTCGCTTGTCAGTTGCTGAGATGCGTTTGACTAAATCCAGGGCTGGCAGGTACATCCAGCGGTCATCATCCTTATTCAGATGTTTCCATACCATAAAAACGGTCTTGTAAACATCCGCCGGTCTGTTAAAAAAGGCATAAATCTTCTGCTCCCCGCAGAAACTACTATCCTTGCGCTGCTCTTTCTTGGGCTGATTCGGATCAGGCTGGTCCCAGCGAAGAATAGTCAGTTCACGAATGCGCTGTCTTCCCTGGCTGTCCGTAATGGTCATTTTGACATTCGCCCTGCCGTCAAAGCCCTGATAATAGGCCACGTGGTTTGTCTTATTTACAATTTCATCAACAGAGAGAATCTTTTCTTCTGGTGCATTAACATCAGCAGCCTTTGCGATAGCCGAATCGGCTATAGTGTAGTTGCCAAGAGACAACAGCCACATTAAAATTGTTAAAGATAGTCGTTTAGTCATTTTTTGGTTCCTCCAGAATATTTTGTAGTTTACACTTTTCGCGGCGTGATAACAATCCGCAACCTATTACAATAACTGGTATTGCTATTACACTAATCCAGGTGAGTGTTGTCCAGCCAGCCGCGGCGTATTGCTGCAAACTGACCACTATCAGTAAAACTAATGTAATCGATGAAAGCACACAAGCAGCACAATTGCAGGTTGGCCCCATAACCTTCTTTTTGACAAACAGTTGTTTTTCGAGCATCTTTACCAAAGCCGGCAGTAACAATAACGTTCCGACACCTGCGGCCAGCAACATAAAAGCCAATAGTGTGCCGACTGTTTTATACGGCGTCAACGGAGCGAGAAGCAACGGCAAAAAGCCCACTGCTATAACAATTATGTTTCGAGTAATAGCCCTGGCTGGCTCAGCAAAAACCGCAGGTGATGTCTTCTCCCACGAACCCAGCGATAAATACATCTTTCTACCTCGCACCAGAAAGTGAATTGCAAAATCAACCGCCAATCCCAGCGTCATCGAACTCAGTATCGCAACAGGCATATCATAATCCTTGCCTATCAGGCCCACGGCTCCATATATAAAACCAATTGTTATGGTCAGCGGTATCATAGACAGCAGTGCCCATAATGATGAGCGGAATAAAATTATCATCATCAAAAGAACAACCAGAAAACTGCCTGAAAATGCTCGCAACATACCAATTACCATCTTGCTCTGCCACACCACATTGATGTAGGTCAGTCCGAACCATTCGTGTTTCAGAGGCAGTGGAGGCGGGTTTTCAGTAATAAATTTATCGATTGCTTTGACCACTTTTGTCATATCTCTGTTATCGCCGCTTTTAAGCTGAACCCAGATGCTGCTTTTGCGATAGTCGGGCGTGACAAAATGCCACAAATCGCCGGGCCGATGACTGGATTGGAAAGTAATCATACATTGAGCGACAGCATTAGAAGTGTCAGGGATACGAAACTGTTGTTCTTTGCCTTCAAGTAATTCACGGTGAACAGTTTTTATGATATCTGCCAGCGAGTTGGATTTGCCCACAATGCCGGTTTCCAATAACGCCTGCTGCAATTTAGCCTGGTATTTTAGTACAGCAGGATCTTTGAAAACCTGGTTTCGTTGTTTCTGCCGATTTACAAATAAATCAGCCTCGTCCCACGCGTCATATGTATCATCGCCGGCTTTATCGAGCCTGTCAGCTACTGATTGTGAAATTTTTCCAAAAGCCTCTGACCGACTTTTAGTAGTTTTTACCGATTCAGCAATAATTTTCTGCAGCTCGGCAAAAACCTTTACTGCCTGCGGCAAGTCAGCTTCCAGCTTTTTAGCTTGTGCATTAGCCTGCTTATTGAGATCTTTGATAAAATCTTCAGGAATAAATTCCTTGTCTTCAGCGGCAAGTGCCAGATATGCCATATATGTACCGCCGAAATGTTCGTTCAGTATCTTATCAGCCACACGAATAGGATGTGATTTTGTAAACCATTTTATAGGATTGTCGTTGACGGTGATTTGGCTGATACCGTAAATTGCAACTACGATAACAACCACTGTAACGGCCAGTATCGGCTTTGCCCAGCGGTAAGTTACCATGCCCAACCATTGCAGAAACCGGACCATCGCCGAAATATGGCTGCCTTGACCTTTAGTATGAACAACGCCAAACCTTTCCAGGGTTTCAGGTCTTATGAACATTACATAAGCTGGTATAAACATAATCGTTAGTGCCCAAGCGAACAGAACACCTATTGCGACGAAGACGCCGAAGACCTGTACAGGCGGAATAGGCGTCAAAGCCATTGAGGCAAAACCTGCCATGGTCGTTAAGGAAGTGTACAACATCGGCAAAAACAACTCATCCATCACGCTTAGAATTGTTTTCCGTCTGTCTTTGGTCTGTTGATATCGCTCAAAGAACTCGCTGATAATGTGAACTGAGTTAAGCACGGCAATAGGCATAATGAATATAGGAATCATACTGCTCATTATATGCACAGGAAAGCCGGCTATAACAAGTATTCCCATTGTCAAAATGACAGATACTGTAGCGATAATCATTGGTGCTATAATAAGCACCAGTTTGCGGAAAAATATCAGCATCAACAGAAAAATAACAGCCATTGCCGCCGGTGCTGAAATCGCCATCTGCTTGAACATCTCTACGCCGAAGGTATCTTCAGCTACAGGCAGGCCGGTGATGTGATATTGCTCGTTGCCAGAAAAAGTGCTTATTTTCTTTTTTAGTGCCGAGTAAACACGGTAGCTCAAATCTTTGTCAGTCAGGGGCAGGTAGATGCAAATTGCCTTTCCGTCTTCGGAAACCAGTGTGCCGTTAAGAAATGGTATTCGCTGGGCTTTTTGGCGTATGGCTATAGCATCTTCTTTTGTCTTGGGCGGCTGTGACATAAGCCATTCGAATTTTACTACCCCAAGGCCGCCCTGTTCTATATTATCTACAGTTGATGGTGCAATCAGGTCAGCCTCAACAACGCCGATTTCTTTGTCGTCCTCCTGCCAATGAAGGGTTTTAGCGTATTGAGTTAATTCATAAATATTCGCAAGTGTTTTCGGATTAAAAACACCGTCTTGGTTTTTGCTGTTTACTATGCCAACCACAACCATATCATAGAGCGAAAGCTCCTTTTTCATCTGGTTGTGAAACACACGTACCGGCTCATCGGCAGGCAGCATATTTTCCGGGTCGGTATCAATCGTAATAGAGTTAAAAGCAGTAAAAGCTTTCGGCCAAATAGATGGCACCGCCGCCAACAGCATTACCGCAACCGTCAGCATCACAAGTACGACCGTAATAGCTTTATATCGCCTGGTCGAAAAATCCGCTATTTGCTGTTTCAAATTCATTGATTGCTCCTTATTGTATTTTTCAAGTTATGATTATTCGAAAGCACAACTAATTCAAAATTTTATGCAGCATCCTTCTTTCTTCCCGGCCTACGGCACCAAACGTTTCCTTGATGATACCCTTGAATGGCAATGCCATCATAGGAATATTCATTATACCAATATGTGTCTCGCCGTTGCGCTCATATAAGGCCCATCCGCATGGCATAATAGATGCCATTTCAGGTTTTGCATTGACTATATTGTGAGCGTGGTCTGCCCTGCATATGAAGAATAAAATAAGCCTGTCAACGCCTTTGAAAGGTTTTTCATGTTTGACCATAACATCTGAAAAATGCCATTCCTGAGCAGGAAAGGCCCATCCGCCAGTTTTTTCAACAACCTTTTTTATACGTTTAACAGTTTCATCAAAGCTATGCTTGTTCTTATGCTTTACAACCATTATATGGCGCATACCGAGTACAACAAGCCATGCTGCCAGCCCTGCTCCAACCACAAACGTAGCAATTACTATAAGAATCTCTACTGATGTCATTTTTCTTCTTTCCAATTATTCGTGAGTAAAAAAAATTATTTATTTCTATTGAGCAACCTGTGAAGTCCTGTAATGCGGAATTCCAGTTTTCGCGACCCGCACTCTCTAAAAACTTATTCCACTCAGATTAGCTATCTAACCAACGTTATTCCATAGATGCAAAAAGCAAGGTAGAATGCTACCAACAGCAAAAGGAACAATACCAACAACCCGATTGCCACCATCGAACCCTGCGGATGGCCGCAATGACGGCAAAATAAACTATACCTGCTTATTTGCTTCCCACATGCTTTGCAATTTCGAAGCATTTTGTTCTTTCCTTTCATTGCATTAACATCGTAACACTGCACTAACCATATTGAGCAAGGATACAATTCGCCTATTCGCTTCCTTCAAGCACTTTATGAATCACTGCGATCTCCTTTCCCGAAGCCTCATTATCAAATAGATAGTAAGTACTTGATTCCAATTCTCAGGTTGATATTTCATTTTGATATAAGCGTGAAATAATATAACTGCCTGCCTTTTCTGATTACAAACTTAAAACCGGCTTTAATCGAAAACAGATGTAACTTTAGAAACCAGTTCATATTACCCCCTCTAAAATTTTATCTAAACCCTTCGGAACCTCCTTTGTCATAACCTCTTTGGTTACACCAGAGAAACAAGAACCCATTAAACGGGTATTTTTTCTGTAAACAACGACTTGCCGGTTTTCATATTCTACAACAGCAATTGCCGCAGGCATAAAAGTTGAAATCGCTGGAAATACAAGATTAACCCTGGAGGAATGGTCTGGGTTACCTATCTTATATTCACGCAGGCGAAACGGAAGATTACCCTTCCCTATCTGTTTATAAGTCTCATTGTAATCCTTTTCGCCTCTTAGAATCCACTCTTTACTTATTTTAATATTTTCTTTGATAACCTTATTCGTCTCTTCAAAATCCAACTTACTAATATTCTTCACAAAAAAATATTTCCCTAATTTAGGTAGTAAAATTAAACCAATTGTTAATAAGAATACAACTGCAGTACCTACTCCTAAAATAAAATTTACCATTTGTAAAAACCTCCATATTTCTATCAATTAATACTGTATTTTCTATAAACAAAATTCTTCAACAAATCCGTATACATAAAAAATCTAAGCGTCCGGGGAATCAAGAATGCGCTGCAGTGCCCATAACTGCGGCACCCTATTCCGGACCAAAGTATTTTATTATCTTCTTAAACATGGCCATTATTACTTTTTCCTTAAACTTCCTGATTCCAATCCAAAACATAATTTACCTTTCTTTCGAATTACTTTTCATTTTCCCGTGTGTCCGTCTGCGATTTATCACTTTCACAATGTTCGTAAACACAATGCAAAATCCTGATGACATTTTTATTCTCTATCCTGTAATAGACCTTAGCGCCGTCTTTTCTGCAGGCCAGCACTCCCTTATCCTTCATCATATTCAACTGCTGGCTCGTAATTGATTGCTTACCACCCACCGCCTTGACGATTTCATTGACGCATTTTTCGCTCCTTTCCAATATCTCGACAATCTTCAGCCGCACCGGATGCGCTATTGCCTTAAGAACGTCAGCTATATGCTCTGCCTGTTTCTCATTCATAGTTAACTCCCACCCTCTGAAACAGCTTTTTCAAGCGCCTGTTCGTATTGCTCCTGCTACCGCATCCCCACCAGCCGCTCAACTTCCCGGCCATCCTTAATAATAACAACCGTCGGAATCCCTTCAATCTTAAACTCAGCCGCCTTATTTGGCAACTGCATCACATCAACTTTACACACAGTCGCTTTGCCTTCATATTTTTTCGCAACCGCTTCAATCACCGGCTCAAGCATTTTGCATGGCGAGCACCACTCGGCATAGAAGTCAAGCAGGTAAACTCCCTTCGGCTGCATTATCTTTTCAAACGCCGCATCACTGCCGATATTGATTTGCATTTTCGTGCTCTCCGTTAAATTTGTTCTTGTTTTTTCTTTTACAAAGCCTTCCGATTTGCCGGCCATCGTTGCAATGATACCACCCAGAACCGCTCCGTAAATTGCACCACGAAACGGATTGGCTGTCAATGGACAAGCTCCCGTTGAGCACTGTCCCCAATAACCGACAACTGCTCCAACGCCTGCTCCTATCAGCAAACCGGCTAACATTTTAATCAGCATAATAAAGCCTTTCAAATAATATTATCATATCGTAATATTGTAATATACTATTACGGCCGAATTTTGTTCAAAAGTTAAATAATTTTTTAAAAATATTGATTAAATCTCGCCCCCGTGAGCCAAAAACGCGGAATCTTTGTAACCACCTTTTGGCGTAACTACAAATTAGCTATACCGGACTTGAACTTCTGAATCGGGTAACACCTCGATAGAGCATTGAAAGGATTATTGTTTTTGTTAATTCTCGCAAAGCGAAAAAAACCTCGGCGTAATCATAGATTGTCTAGAATATTTTCCGCAAACGAAATAAAGTCACTAACAAATCAAGCCGATAAAAAAATTCTGTGGAACACCGGAAACATTGCACGCACTCGTAAAAATATTTAGGAAAACGCGATGCCCACAAAACTCAAATTGACCAACGGAAACAAAAATGTAATTCTGGCAGTAAAAGATGCCGACTCAATAGCCTTCACCGCACAACGAATGTGGGAGAAAAGAGTCGGCTGTCTATTGGTCAATAACAAAGAAGGCAAACTCGCTGGAATCGTCACAGAACGCGACATTGTAAGAGCTACAGCCGCCGGGTTGGACCTAAACAAAACACCTGTCGCGGATATCATGACAAAACAGGTTATTTCCTGCCCACCAGAGACTACACCAAGGAAAGCAAGGGAAATCATGGTCGCAAATCACATTCGCCATCTGCCTATCGCCGATGGTGATATAGCAATGGGTATATTCTCTATTCGCGATGTCACTCAGCATCAGATACTCGAAGACCGAATGGCTGCCGAGAAGGTGTTAATGATGTCCGCATGCCTTAAAAGTATCGACCTGGAGGAGGTAATCGAAAACATCACAACCGAAGTACCCAAACTCTTCGAAGCAAAAAGATGCACTTTATACTTATCTCCGAAGCCTTCAGCTCTCAGAACAGGACCATTTATCAGTTGCAATAACTGCCCCTGCCAAAAGGAACAGCTCGAAAAGCAAATCAACAAAATCGAACCGATTGATGCAGGTGTATTCCTTCAGAATGACACAGCTCAAAATTGTTGCACCGAAGGCGTAGAATATCCCCGCCTAATGATTCAACTTTCAATTGCAAACGAGAAAGAGACTGAAAATAAAAAAGGCCAGCATCAAGGCTATTTATGTATGTGCGGCCTGGATGAGCTTGAGACTATAGATATAGATTTCCTCAATTACAAGGTCAAATTAGTCAGGGAAACACTCATTGCACATCTGACAAACGCCTGGCAATATTACGATGCACAAACTGCTTCGATGGTCGACGGACTGACAAAAGCCGGCTCGAGAAGATTCTTCGAGGATAAATTGCACGAAGAGTTTATCAGGGCAAAGCGTTACAACCGCCCCTTTTCTGCGGCAATTATAGACATAGACCATTTCAAGACCATAAACGATACACTCGGACATGCCGCCGGGGACAATGCCCTCAAAACAGTAGCCGACTACATGAACAAAAATAAAAGAACAACAGACATACTGGCCCGCTACGGCGGTGATGAATTCGTGATAATTATGCCCGAAACAATAGTTAAAGACGCTGCCAAACTGATGGAAAGACTCAGGACCAAAGTGCCCCAAACCGAAAACAACAACCAAATAACCATTAGCTGTGGTTTAGCTGAAATACTGCCACAGGATGAAGATTCGGGCAGGCAGCTGATGCAAAGAGCCGACCTTGCACTTTACGAAGCGAAACGAGCAGGCCGAAACCGTGTAAAAGTATGGGACAAAACCATGTCGAAGCTGCAGAATCCGGATAACATCGAAACCGTAGAAAGCAAACAATTACAAGAAAGTACCGCTGGATAACAAAAAAACATCAACAAAAACTTTCAGCCATAGGTCTTGCCGTTCTGGTCAACATAGATTGTACCTTTAGACTGCTTGATAATCTTAACCGCCTTCGGCACCTCTTCCAAACTCGGTACACTGAACATATGACGGCATATCTTACAGCGCAGCCTCTTGCCCGCTGCTTGTTCATCCATCAGCCAGCCGCTGCCGCACCGGGGACATTGTGCTATAATCTGCATCTGTAAAACCCTCAGGAAATCGTAAAATAGCTATGAGATGAAACCATCCTATTACAATCGCTCAACGTGGCAAAGAAAAAGTTTTGTCCTTACATCCCATAATATAAAAACTATAACTTCAAAAACCACCATATCACAAAAAATGATTATATGCATATTGACTTATCTGTTCAAATCTGCTATCATAATAGAAAGCAGGTGTATGGGGGTTTTGTATTTTAAAGATGGTCAAAAAAATTCAATGTCGTGTAATTGCGTCTGCTGCTCCAGGTAACAGAAATGCTGCCAACGATGAAATGTTTACAGAAGATAATCCCGTTGTTAGTAACTTTCCCATACCTCTCAGGCCCGAAATGCTTACCTATACAAACCGTTCAGGCACGGCAAAAGTAAACCGCGATAACAGTCACGCCGGAAAATTGCTGGACCTGTTCTTCTAAAAAAGCAACTCACACAAAGGCTCACACCAAATCTTTTAGATATCGCCTCAGATAATAACGTATTTGAGAAAGCACCAGCGCACTCAGCATTACTGTAACAAAAACGTCCGGTGTCATTCCATTGATTACAACTGCCAATGCCGTCCCGACAGCAGGTGGATGCTCTACGTCAAGGGCAACCATAATGAAAATCGCCATCCCCGCTGCCAGAGGATAACTTATGTATAACGGCAGGCCTAAAAAGTAAAACAAAGCCGCCGAAACTATACCAACCAGATGGCCGCCGACTACATTCCTGGTTTTGGCAGAAACCTCCTGCGGCATAGCAAAAACTATAAAAGCTGTTGCCCCCATCGCACTAATCAAGACTACTCTTTCATACCCTAACAAAAAGATAAGGATGAAAATCGCAATAACGGCCAGAAAACTCTGAAATATATAATAAAACCAGAGCTTTTTGAATTTAGCCCCAATTGAGGTGTCGGCAACTCTGTCAGCCGAATCCCCAGCCATTTTTTATCCCCCATCACAAACTTAATCAAAAAACAGGCTGAAATAAAGATGGCGAGGAATCACTCCGTTTTCTAACACCTGAATGCTTCCTCGCCTGTTTCTCAAATCCA
>Ga0307434_1000387_pt1 | contig 31679 bp, 18 predicted proteins | sample SalMarWE160220MG_FD_202156 | JGI IMG/M metagenome (GOLD analysis project Ga0307434, IMG submission 202156) | Salt marsh sediment microbial communities from the Plum Island Ecosystem LTER, Massachusetts, United States - WE1603-220 | ecosystem: Environmental > Aquatic > Marine > Intertidal zone >... | reverse complement strand
CGACGAACGACTATCTGAGGACCTTTCGCCGCATCCTGGGATTCTGCCGTGACTACGGCAGACTGGAGGTTCCCCCCTGCGACGACCTGTTGTGCAACTTCACAGAGAAGGAGGTTCTCGCCCTTTCCAAGGAGGCTGGGCGCGGTATGGGAGCCGGAGGATTCGGAAAGGCGGAGATGATCGCCATGCCTGCTGAGACGATGCGCGCGTGGCTTGATGTGGCCAAGAAGGATCCGTTCGTTCATGCCCTGACCATGTGCAGCCTGAACCTGGCCGCCGGAGCTGCAGACCTCTCCGATCTCGTGTTCGATGACACAACGTTAGCCAATCCACTGCCGTGCGTTGATATGAAACGAAAGCTTTTCATTACGAGGCGACACAAGACAGGCGTCGTTCGTTGGACGTGCCTCACGAAGGAGGGTGACTTCGCAATCCCTATGATGAAGCGGACGCACCGCGCCCTGAAGGAATGGTTGGGACATCGCGAGAGGCTCATCGCAGAACTCACAGAGCGCCGTGGCCTGGCGGAACGCGTTGAGAGGGCTGCTAAGGCGCGCCAGTTGAAGGACAAAAGGGCTAACAACGCTCAAATCGCCGAGGAGCTTGGGGTTTCAGTGAAGTACGTGTCCGAAATCCTCAGACAGCCGGCAGACCGGCGGGAGTTGTCACGCTCACTGGCAGAAAGAGGCTACAGTCTTCGCGACATCGCGGAGATCACCGGCTTCAGCAAAGGCAGCGTATCCGCGTATATCCGGGACATCACGGCCAGCCGCCCGCGTATGCCGCGAAGCAACCGATATGCAATCATCAGCCCCGATCGCAATCGAGTGTTTTTCGTCCCGGATACTGGCAGGCCTTTGGTCAACAGCAGTACGCGCAATGATTACGTCCGCAGCGTCTTCAATCGCACTTGTGCGGAAGCGGGTATTATCCGCGAAGCGGATGTTCTTGCCGGCCGAGTACCGCCTCCGGCACCAGGCACGTTCGTGCTGCCCAAAAGGAACGGGCATTATGTCTTCCGTCGTACGGCCGCTACGGTGGCAGGAATGCTGGGTGGGGTGCCGGAGAGGGAACTGCAGAACTTTCTTGGGCACAGGAGCCCGGAGGAAACGCGCAAGTATGTGCGAAATCCGCCTCCAGACTATAGGGGGGACCGCGTGTCGCATGATTATCGGCTTGAGTTGCACGAGCGCCGAGATCCCGTTGCAGTGATTGAGGAGTTCCTCGATACGTGTTGGTCGATCCGTATCAGAGGTACTCCTCAAAGGCCTTGAACAACTCTTCCGCAGCGTCCATATCGCTGCACTGTTGTGAGGTCAATTCGCGTGCGTTTTTCCGTCGGGTATGTTTCCCCGCCTGAGAGGTCACCCGCTCGTTCTCGGGAACCGTGAGACGGGAGCGTATCGCCCTCACAATATCCTGGCGCATTACGATCTTCGATTTGTGACTAAACAAAGCCTCAGGTAGCTCACCGCGCTCCCGCAGTTCCTTGACTTGTGCCGCGGGAATGCTCCAGTAGTAGGGTATATCCGCAACGTCAAAGGCCTGCTTGTTCCTCCCTTCCTCGCACAGATCATGCGAGGCAGATTTCGGTCTCTTGACTCTGCGGGCAGCATGCCGGGCCTTCATCTCGGCGATGTCCCGGCGCGCTTCAAGAAGCTCTTCGCGCATCGCAGCCAGCTCCCGGCGCATCTCGGCGAGCAGCCTCAGCATGATGCGCTCCGTAGCAACAATCGGCTGCTCCGCCGTGTGCGTGACGGCGAGCGATGTCTCGTCAGCTCGGATTGGTCGCTCCGCAGAGTGCATCACATACCTGCTTGGCCAGCTTCAAGTTGATCGCTCTGGCCAGCTCGGGAGGCGCTCGCGATACACGATGGTGCGCTTCCCCCCGAGTTGAAAAGCCCTGCGAGATACAGGGTCCACGTGGGCCAGTTCAACACCTTGCCCATTCCTGTAGGCTGTCGCTGTCACAAGACAGCAGGGATCCTTCAGCTGATCTCCACCGAGATGTGCGGAAGATTAGCCCCCTGAGTTTCAGCAGGCACGGTGCGTTTCCGCCGGGAATACCCATGGATGCTGAAACCCTCATCGTGTCCCGTCCGCTTCATCTACTGGAGGCCAGCGGGGCCTCGGGCCAACGGCAGGGAAGGGTCGTGGAGTTGAAGATGGGCTTTCGGTTCAACGGGACGGATCAAGAGCTTCTGACGTCGATCGCGGAGCATCGACTGCTGAGCGTGTCTCAGCTGGCCATTCTGCATCAGAGAAATGCAGACGGCCTCCGGCGACGCTTGAGACTTCTCAGAGAGCACGGTCTGGTTGCGTTTGCCGGTCGGGGCTTCGGGGGCGGCCAGGGGCGACCGGAGAACCTCGTGTCGTTGACCGAATCCAGCGTGGACTGGCTGAAAGCCAAGGGTGTGATCCCGGCGAAAGTGTCCTGCGATCGGGCTACGGCGGAAAAAATCAACTGCCTTGAGCATGAACTCCTGGTCAACGACTTTCGGGTTCAGCTGGCCCAGATGCAGCGGGTCGTGTTGGCGATCAAGACTTCTTTCTTTTCACCGAAGTCACCACTGTTACCGCGGGTATCACGCGACAAGCCACTGGTCCGCGAGAGGATCCGGGCCGACAGGGGACCAGACGCTTGCATCGAGTTCGTACCGGACGGCGTCTTCGGCATGACGCACGAGGAGGTTCGCAAAACGTTGCTGTTTTTCCTGGAGGTCGATATGGGAACGGAGCCGCTCACCAGGAGGCGAGGCTCTGCCGAAAACGTGCGACAGAAGATCCTCAACTACCAGGATTACTTCCAGAGCGGGCGATACAAACGCTACGAGAAAATCCTGACATGCCAACTCCGAGGGTTTCGACTTCTGATCCTGGCCGACCATCCAACCCACCTGGCGACATTGTGCCGATTGGTGCGGGAGATGCCGCCCTCGGATTTCATCTGGCTGACGGATCGTGAACGTATGATGTCGGCGGGTATTGGGGCTCCCATCTGGGCGCGTGGCGGCAAAGACACTGAGCCATTTGAGTCCATCCTCGGCTCGAAGATGCCGGAACCTTGCCCGACGCCGGACGATCTGACCTGACATTGCAGGTATGCGTATTCGTGCTGAATTGACCGCAACGCACGCTCTTCCCCCATCTCAACAGCCGCGACGTCTACCCGCACTTGCTATAGCCGCACGTGCAGACCCAGCAGCCGGACTCTCTGTGGAGGCTCTGGGCGCAGGCAGGGCAAACCCTGTGGGCAGGTGACGGGTCTTCGCCGAGGCCTGCGGGCCCGTCGAGCGCTTCTTCCATCGCCCTTGCGATTGCGTCCGGACAGGACCGCACGTTTACACGCTCTCCGTTCTTCCGAGCCGTTGCCGCCGAGAGACACCGTATGCCACGGAGTTGTTGGATGAGTTCCTTGGGGGCAACTCCCGATCGTAGTGCTACCGAAACCGCCCTGCACGTGGCTTCGGTCTGTGACGGGCAGCCGCCGGCCTTGCCGAGATTGGCAAAGACTTCACACAGCCCCTCCTCGTCACGATTGACCGTCACAAACAACGTCCCACACCCCATTCGAAACTTGGTCGTCTTACCAGCCGTTACCCGGCGTCGAAACCTGGGCGAGGTGTCGGTCGTCGCGTTTGTTTCTTGTCCCTTCCGGGTACCAGAGAGTGTCTGGCCCGTCCGGGAGCCGTCCCGGTAAACGGTAATCCCTTTGCATCTGAGCTTGAAAGCCAGGCGGAAAACCTTATCGACGTCGGCAACGGTGGCTTCTGTAGGCATATTGACGGTCTTGGATACCGCGCTGTCGATGTTGTCCTGGAAAACTGCCTGCATTCGCACGTGCCAACTGGGGGCAATCTCGTGGGCGGTGACGAGCGCCTCAGCCAGGCGCCGGGGGATGTCCGGGATCTCGCTGGCCGCGGCACCCTCAAGCAGGGCCTTGCGGACGGAGTCGTTCATCCAACCGTCACGCCGGCCTATCTGCTCGAGAAGCGGGTGCACCTGGACGAACTCCTGGCCGTCGAGGGCGCGGCGTCGATATGCGAGACGGTAGATGGGCTCGATGCCGCTGCTGCAGCCGGCAATCACACTGATACTGCCGGTGGGTGCGATGGTCGTGCAGGAGGCATTTCGCATCGGGCAGTTGTACCTGGTGTCCCAGACGCTTCCGGCCCAGTTCGGAAAAGCCCCTCGCTCCAACGCGAGTTCCTGGCTGGCGTCGTGGGACTGCTGTTGAATGAAACGGCTCGTCCGGGACGCGAAATCCACCGCCTCACGGCTGTCGTAGCGGATGCCCAGGCGGACCAGAGCGTCGGCGAACCCCATGATGCCGAGGCCGATCTTTCGGTTTCCGATCGACCGGGATCGTATCTTTTCGGTCGGGTAGTGGGTCGAATCCACGACATTGTCGAGGAAGCGCAAGGCCAGTTTCACCGTTTCGCCCAATTCGAGCCATCTTACATTCTTGCCATCCGAAGCGATGAACCTGGACAGATTGATGGACCCCAGGTTACAGCATTCGTAAGGCAGTAGGGGCTGCTCACCACAGGGGTTGGTGGCTTTTATGCGTCCCAGCTGCGGCGTGGGGTTGTCCTCGTTGACGCGATCGATGAAGCAGATGCCCGGTTCACCGGTCCCCCACGCACATGCAATGATCTTTTCCCACATCTCCCCCACTGTGTAGCAGGGCACGTCCGCGCCGTCGGCGGAGGGTAGGTCCTGGATGGTGTACGACTGGACATCAACACTCCTGGGAATGACATGTCTCTCATCCGTTCGGGGATTGATGACGACATGTGGGCGATTGGGATGCGTCCGGAGCATTTCCATCCAGATGTTCCCCAGCTTCACAGAGAGATTGAAGTTGTCGAACGCGCCGGTGCGATCCTTGGCGGTGATGAATTTCAGTATGTCTGGGTGTTCCACAGACATCATGCCCATGTTGGCGCCCCGGCGGTGGGCTCCCTGCTGAATCGCCTGGGTGGTTTCGGCAAACACGCGCATGAAGCTGATGGGCCCGGACGTTCTCCCGCCGCTGGAGCTCACCACGTCGCCGGTTGGACGCAGTTCATCGAACGCAAAGCCCGTTCCGCCCCCGGATCTCTGGATGAATGCGGTTTGAGTGATCGAATCGAAGATGCCCTCGATGCAATCCGTAACCGGAAGTACGAAGCATGCGACACACATCCCATCCTCGCGGCCCGCGTTCATCAACGTTGGGCTGTTGGGCAGGAATAGTCGCCGGTGCATCAGTCGAAAGAATCTGCGGGCCACATCCTGGACTTCGGCTAGCGTGGCCCCGTAGTTCGCTTCCGGGGCGGCAATCGCCTTGGCCACACGCAAGAACATCTGCCGGGGTGTTTCGACTACCTGGCCGCTGGCGTCCTTGAGAAGGTATCGCTGGTGCAGTAACTGCCTGCGAAGGCTTTGGCTTCGATTACGGGCCTGACGGCGGTTTGAAACGGGCGCTGACATCTGGAGTTCCTTTCACCATTAAGCTGACCCTGATTCGCAATTAGACTGCGGCGACGGGTTGTTTTTCTCGCTTGGCGTCGAGTTGAGCCGAGGATGTGCCTTCAGGGGGCAGTTGGGATTGCAGTACGGCGCGACGGCGGGCTCTTCACAACCACAACCGCGATAGGGCTTGGAGTATGCCCCTGTCGTCTGGTCGATGATTTCCCCTTTGGAAATGATCTGCCTGCCGTCGGTGGGCCGGTTCTTGGCTGCCCACACGGTGAGAGCGGCAATGGCGATATCGCGGGGGATACCGGCCTTCTTGAGATGCAGGGCCAGCCGGAAACAAGCCACCCGCTGGTTTTCGACGACGCCTTCGGCCAGCATACGCTGCGCACACGGCGGCAAGCCAAATGTTCCCTGGACGACCGCAGGCTGAAGCGACGGACTGGACACCGGCGTGCAAGCCGTCGGTGTTGCGAGGCCGTTGATTTCGATGATCTCATCGAGTTCACGTTCGGAGACGCGCTGTACTGATTCCAGGACGGCCCATTGGTCCGGATGAGGTTTCAGGCCGTTGCCGGGATCGACGAATACGGTGCGGCCTCGAGCAACGAGGCTGCCGTAAAGAGGGGCGTTGATGAAGTTGCCGTAGCACGTGCTGCCGGCCAGCTTGTCCTGCTTGGGGAATACCTCCGCCGTCGGCGTACCGATGTCATCAAGGATCAGCTTGACGACGGCCCTCGCCTTGGCGGCGGAGACATCCGGCAGTTCCGTGAAGATCCAGGCATGCCAACCCTTGCGTTTCGAGCGTTCGAGATAGGCCCTGATGCCATAGTGATTCGCCTGGCGGATGAACTCCAACGGCGGTTCAGTGTCTTCCTCGTCGAAGTCGGCCGCCACGGCACGTGTCCGGTCGCCGACGAGAAGGTAGACGCCGTAGGGTTGGTGTCCCTGGAGGTGGCGCAAGATGACGCGGTCCGTAACCGTTTGCTTCACCTGGCAAACCCGCCCGGATTTAGGGTCGTAGGTGCCGTAGACGTCCCGAAGGCCGGTGAAGCAGTCGCGGAAAAGCTTCAGCTTCTGGTCGGTCGTTCTTGATCGTGCCGAATCGATCACCGCATGGCTCCATCGGAAGGCCGGCATGACCGGCATCCATAGGCGCATGCGGAAGATTCGCGGTGTTGGTTTCAGTCAGACGGATTCATCAGACGGGGGCGGTGAACCGAGGGAACTCAATCCGGCCGGGCCAGATAGAGAGGAAGAAGATCCGGGATGTAATCGGCGAACTGCGCCGGCGGGCAGTCCTGCAATCGGTCCGGCAGCCAGGGTCGGCAGCGATCGAGCAGGAGCGACGCCACCGCCCACTTCATCCCCCAGTCGGCGGGATCAATGTGGCGGGCGGTCGCCCAGCGTACATACATCTGCCGCTGCCGGGCCCTCACCAATTCGGCCACCTTGAGCAGAACCGTCTCCAGACCCGGGTGGGAAGGATCGGCGGTATCCAGGAGCGCTTCATCGTAGCCGCTGGAGAATGCGCCCTGATAACCCTGCTCCAGCAGCGCGACTGCCTCATCCCGTGCCTGGGAGAGTGAGAGCTGGCGGCCGCGCGGGAATGCCTGCGCATACAGGTGCCTCAAGAACCGTGCCACAGTATCGAGAAAGTGACGATGAGACAGAGCCTCGCCCTCGGAGTAATCGAACTCCATAGCCGCTCTATCGATGGGCTCGTCGATTTGACGCGCCGTGTACGCCGGGTCCAGCATCTCTGCCAGTTGATCCAGAATCTCAGCTGCACGGCGGAACAGGGCATCAGTAGGTGTCATATTCGAAAACCTCCGGATCGGACGGTTTCGTGCGGCGCCTGGGATTGGCTTCTCCCGTTCCCGTAGCAGCCTGTGGGCCACAGCCCGAGCCAGTTGCAGTGAAACCTGACGAGGTTGCCTCCCATCGGTGCCGGCGAGCCCGGATGGCCCGGCGGACCTCGTCGATTGGTTTGTAGTACAGCTCGCGGGAACGGGCAATGATCCGGTCCCGGCAGTGGTGCTCCGGGATGTCCAGGGGCAGGTTTGTCCTGACGCGCACAATGTGGTTGCCGATCCTCGCAATGGCCTGGCCGACCTCCAGCGTGCTCAGGTCATCCAGATCGACCTTACCCTGAAGATCTTTTTTGAGATGCTGGGCATCCTTGCGGTCCACCTTGAAGATGATCGTGGAGCCGACGCCCGATAGCGCGTCGGTCTTGCGGGTATTGAACTGACTCATGTACTGATGGGCCAGAGTGAGCGAGACGCCGTACTTGCGGGTTTCGGCGATGAGATCCTCCATTGCGTCCGTCAAGAATCGATGTGCTTCGTCACAGCAGATATGGTAGGGCCGGTGGTTGTCGTCAGGACCACTGCCACGCCCCAAGGCCGTCAGATGCAAGAGGGAAAGAACAAAACACCCGAGAACGTCCCGCACTTCCGAGCCCACGTTGGAGAGATCCACCAGCAGGATCTTGCCCGAATCCATGACGTCACGGAAGCTGAAGGACGAGTGGCCCTGAGATAGCATTGGACCCACAGTGTCCGATGTCAGCAGCTTGCTGAGCTTGTGTTGGGGTGGCGTTAAGTCAGCTCGCTGGTAGCCATGGAAGTCGTCTCGCCAGAACTGGCTGGACACCTCATTGTCGATGAGCTCGCGCAGTTGATCGCGAAGCTCGCGGCTTTCTTCGGACTTCTTGCGGAGCAGGTCGGATGCATCGAGAAGGCTGCCCTCAGGCAGGTGCAGAACGGCGAGGAAGGCGTGCTTGAGCAAGTGTTCGAGACGGTCACCCCAGCCGGTGATGAAGCTCTTGAATGCGCCAACCATGTCGTCGGCGATCCGGCTGCGGCTCATGACGGCGCCGCAACGGAACGGGTTCCAGATTGGAATCCAATGAGGATCCCCGGGGTCAATGTAGATCACGCGATCAGCGAATTCCTCGGGAATGAGGTAGAGGAGTCTTTGCACGAGCCGTCCGTGCGGATCCAGCACTGCCACGCCGTGGTTACGTCGAATATCATAGAGAACCTTATGTTCCAGCAACGTGGATTTGCCGGTACCGGTGCCGCCGATGGCATGCGTGTGCTTCGTGCCGTACACATCGGGGATGCAGACTGGCTGCTCGGTACCGGCGTAGGAGCAGACGCCGATGGGCGCCCCGGTGGCAAGTTTCTCCGTGGATGGCAAGGTTTCAAGGGGCGGCAGGATAGCTTCGAGATGCTCTAAGACCTTCGGCGGCGGGATATGGACAAGACTGGTCAGCTCCTCGGAATTGACCAGAAAGCCCGGACGGTAGGTCAGACCTGCGGCGAACATCTCCCCGATGGCCTCGGGGGAGAATTGCGAACGATAGCAGTCGGCGGTGATGCGGTTGAGCGGCCGGCCGCCATGCTGGATGACGCTGGCAATGACGGCCAGAGACCGAAGCAGCGGACCCGTTTGGTCCTGGCCGTCGATGACGCCGATCCTCAGTGCCGCGGCGAAGAAGGGCTTGTCGTTGTGCGACTTGACTTCGACGTCCATAGCCATCTGACGCAGGTCGCCCGACGGCGCTTGCTGGGCATAACGCTCCATACCGGTCAGGCCACTGATCAGCTTGATTTTGTATTCCAGGTCCAACAGGGCCTGCACGTTCTCGTGCCAGTTGTGCCGAAACGATACGGGCGCGAACACAACCTGATAAAGACCGATCGTGGGAGGGACGATCTCAGCAAGAGATGCAAGGAGAGGCGAATAGGGTGACCTCTTGAGCTCTTCCGGTCGCGTCAACAGATGCGAATACGGCGGCGGCGGATAGTAATCCCAGAAGACGGCGTCCGCCCAGCTCGCCGCCGGGATGGACCGGATCAGGTCGTTCTCTCCCATTTCCGACAAATAGCACTTCTCGAACTGGCCGAGAAACGCGGCCCGAACAACTGGAAGATCCTCTTTGTAGCAGAGGATCTGCATCACGATGCGCTTCTGGTTGCCCAGGATTTCCAGGGCAAGCCGGTGATGAATGCAAGAGAGGTTCTTCAGGAAGAGCTCGGATCGATTCCAGTCGCACTTCTGCTCGGGCGAGATCCAGACCCATAGCCTCGTCAGCTCGTCGTTATCAACCGGCGTATAGGGTTCCCACGAGACGGAACAATGCTCGAAACCTGCGTCTCGCACGCCTACGATCGGCTGGTAGACCGGTTCCAACCGGACGGGCTGGAGGACGAGATCGCCCTGGCAGCCCTTCGTTTCTTCCCGGTCCACGATTGCCCTGGCCTTAGCCGCCAGCACGTGCGGGTACGCACGGGCCAGAAGTGCCTGTTCAATTGATGGCATGACCGTCTCCTGCCGAATCGCCACCCCATTGGGCGCTGCGGCAGGATCACGGCCCCTGTTTCACCAAATCTCAGGTTCGGCCGATCTGGCGGAGTCGTTGGATTATCCGGGGATGCTCGCGGAGAACTTTGGGGAAGTCGGCCCGGATACGGCCGGCGCCACCCTCCGTCAGCTCGGACGGCAGAAGATGTCCGTAGCGTCTCAGGTACTCGTCCGGGGCGGCGAGTTTCTCCTCCGTCGAAAGTTCGTTCCAGTAGTGGCCGACCCTTGCCCCCAGCTCGTTCTCGGCATACTGGCCCACCACAGCCTGAGCGACTCTCTTGAGAACGGCATACAGACCGCCCTCGGCCCCCGTGCGGGCCATCTCAAACGCCGCCTTGTCTCCGCGCGGGCCGAACGCCTGCGTCAGGAGATGAACGCAACGGCCCCGGTAGAACTCCTCTGCCCCCCTCACCTCTTCACGCAACCGCAGGATCCTCGCATCCAGGTGTTGGTGAAAGCGAGCCAGACATCTGAAGAACTCGTCCCAATCTGTGATTTGGCTGCCCGGGGAAGGGAAGGTGTTGATCGCCTCGTCGGCGCGCCGGGCGACCTCGTTCAGCGTTCGATCCGGATCCAGGCTGTCCAGGAGTTGCTCGAGCCTGCTGGCCATAACGAAACTCTCCTACAACCGCCGGAAGTTCGACGACGTTCGCTGCAAGGACGTCACGTACGAGTGGATCAGCTCCTGGAAGTTCTGGGCGTATCGCTCCGGCTGATTGGCCTGAATGGAGGACGCCAGGTTCGCGCCGCACTTGGCGATGAACTGGCGGATGATCTCGACCTTGTCCTCCCAGGAGTTTGGCGCGACGTGCCGATCGAACATCTCGCGAATGTACCTTTCCACCGATTCTGCTTTCAGTGCCTCGGCAATCAGGTCGAGCTGAACGCGGAGGCCCCCGTTGGTGCCGTCGCGCGCGTCGTTGAATGCGGCGACGATATCTCCACTACGGCGGCGGTATTCCCGCTCCAAAACCTCCTTGGCCCGCCCGGCCGCCTCGGAGGCGGGCAGGGCGCCGCCCCTCGAAACGCATTGCGTGAAGTGGTGATTGTAGTAATCCGCGATGAGGTCGCTGTATTCTTCGAAGCTGCTGGCGGTATTGCTTCTCAGCGGATAACGCATTCGTGCCTCATCGTGCGGCAGGCCGACCTGCTGCGCGATCTGGCGCTCGTCCAAGGCTCCCAACAAACTGTCGATGGCTGGCATATCGAATCATCCTTTCCTACAGAGAACGAAGCAGTTGTTTCACCCGATCCAGGGATTGTACATAGGTTACAAGAATAGTCTCATAGTGACGAGCGAAACGCTCAGGGGGCTCGTCGCGGATCTCAGGCGGCAGGTGCGGCCCCAGCCTTTCCAGAAAGGCCTCCATGAAGGCCGCCCGGCCAGCCCAATCCAGCGGATCGACGGCCTCCTTGACGACGCGCCTGACGTGATTGACTTGCATTTCCGTCTTGAACTGCTCGGTCATCACGTCCAGCACGAACCGCATGCCCCCATGGATGCCGTCGCGGGCCTCGGCCCAGGCGGCATTCGCCCCGCCCTTGTCGGCGAAGGCCTGCTCCAGCAGGGCAAGACTCTCCGAACGAATTGTCTGCTCCTGCCCGGAGGCCCGAACCGAGCCCGTGTGCCTGAGCAGCGCAAGATAGAAGGCCGCAATCGCGTCCCGGAAGACCTCGTAATCCTCGATGATCACGCCGTCCATCACGTAGGTGGCTCGCGCCGAGTCGATGGGCTGGCCGATCTTCTTCGCCAGCGTTTCGGTGCTGATCTCGGCCAGGACAGCCGAAACGGTCTCCTTCATCGTTGATGGCGCGGGCTTGGGAATAGATAGCTCTTCCCGTGGTGGCCCGGCCACCCTGCCCGACGCCCCATCCAGGAGGTACTGGATATCCCCATGGTCCTCGTCAGTGGCGAAGCGGGCGACCTTCAGACACTGCTCCACCGGCAGCAACGGAAACAAACCCTTATCCCGCCGCGTTGTCGGCGGCAGAGAACGCACCAGCGCGACAAGCTTTCTCCCGAAGTCGGGCGGGTATCGCTTCTGACGAATTTCGTGACGAGCCCGGGCCAGAAGAAGATCCCGTGCTTCCCTGGTATCTCCGGCAAACAGACGGGTTTCCAATGCGCGCCAGAATCGTTCATCGTTGCCCGTGCCCATGAGGGCCGCGGCCCTCTCGACCGGAGATCCGTTTTGATCGAAGATGGTGTCAGTGTCAAAGAAGTCCGCGCGAAGGCTTGCGAGCGCTATCGCGTCGTCATCGGCCGTAGCCCTGATCAACTGTTCAACATCCGCGATCTGTGCGATTCGCAACTCGCCTTGGGCCGCTGTCATGGCGTCAGCGGCACGCTCTCTCTGGACGGGCGACAACGTTTTCAGTGACGTATCGGCGTCGAGGGAGGGGCAGACGAATCTGTGAATCGTAGGATCCCCAGTCGCGGCGGCAAGTTTGGCAGGCAGGCTGCTGACCGGTCGGATGTCTCCATCGGCGCAGGCGACATGCCCGGTCGTCACGGTATCCTGTCTCAGGGGCAATCTCAGCACCGCCGACAGGCAGGCCAGGAACACAGCGCTATCGGCAGAATACCCGGAGATGCTCAACCCCAGATCGGCCGCGGAAGCCGCGCCGAGATTGATCACCGAGACCCCTAAGGACTGGGGCTTCCATTTGGGCACCAGTCGCTGCACGATAGCATCGATGGAGGGCAGGACGTCTTCGGTGAGGTGCTGGATAACCTGTGACGCGAAAATCGCCCGGCCGCTGAAGATCAGACGCTTACGACCCGCGCGTCGGGGTACACGGGCCACTACCGTGGAGACGACTGCCTTGGCGTCATCACCCTGCCCAAAGACGAGGACTGTTCTGGCTCTCCCGATGACGGACCGTTCGTCTGCCACTACTTCTTCGCCTCCGGAGAATCCAGTGTAATCTCGAGGGTCCCGGTTTCGAGGCCCGGATAAACACGTACGTGCAGTGTTCCGTCAAGCAGATCGATCTCCTGTGTTGGCCGACGCCTCGAATCGCCCGTGTCGGCAGCCATGGGCAGGTCCAGGTCGGGGAACGCCTTCGCCCAGACAACCTCCTGCTGCGTCAACGAACCCTCCCACAGTACAAGACCGGTGTCGGCCTTGAGACGATATTGCCCCGGCGAAATGCCTCCCATGGTCCGTGTGCCGGAAGGTTGCTCGAAAGAGCACCTGGCCACAGGCGCGTCGTCCCTTTCGAGCACGAGTTCGATGGACGCCGGTCGGTCCATCTCGTCAAGGAGCTTGGCGCCCACTTCCTCGGGCGCGTCTGTCACGGAGTCCATGAATCGGAGGAACTGCTGGTAGCCGGTGATGTATTGGGGCTCCTGGCCCATCGTGCGAATCCGTTCGAATGCCTCGCGCATCGCACCTCTCGGCTCGGCTTGCCGCAACGCCTCGCTGATGATCGGGAGAAAGAATAACTCGTCAGACATCGCCCGTCCTCCGTGCATTCGCCTGTCGCTGGTCTCCCAGGACCCTCTGAACCTGGTGCCATACGCCGGCATCCTGGGCCGTTTCAATGAAGGGAGCATGGCTTGCCAGGGTGTGGGCGACATTCGCCCACAAGTCGGGAATCCGGCCGGGCAAGTCCCAGCGAATGCCGGCGAAGCGGCTCACGGTCGATTTGCTCAGACCAAAATCGCGAGCCACCTGTGATTCCTCATAGCGATCTTCGCTGAGTGCCTTAAGGATGAAAAGCACCAGATTCTTGAGCTTGACCTTGCCCAAGGCCTGGATCGCCGGGCGCAGCTCCCTGATCCTGGCCACCTTCTCATCCGCGATGGCCACCGCCAGATCGAAGGCGCCGCTATCCTCCGCGGCCAGAGCATTCAACGGGACACTGGCCAGATCATGTGAGGGGGTCTGGCGCACATCGCTGTCGATCGGCACCTGGCGGGCAATGCCGAAAGATTCGTCGACGACCCGCTGAACACGGTCGCGCTCCTGCGCCCGGGACGGATCGGGATCATCCACATGGGTCTCCAGCCAAACCCGTCGCTCATGTCCCGCCAATGAGGCCGGCATCCAAACCTGTATGGTGCCGGCGCCGACTTGCCACGCGTACCGCGTCCTCGCGGGGTTGCATTCGCGCCGGGCCTCCAGGCAGGAAAGCCGGAAATGCTTGACCACGCCGCGCTGAAGAATCCGTGCCGACGCGGTCTCGTTCTCAAGGGGACTCATCGACGACTTGTCTCGCTTCCACTTTTCCCACACTTGCAGGAAGGCTCGGAAGTAGTAGCGGCAATCGGGACCAGCTCTTCCTTCGGTCGTAGGAGCCTGATTCTCGGGAGGAAGATTGGAGAACCTGTCGGTGACGATGTCGCAGGCCCGATCCAGCACGGATGCGCTATGGCCGGCCGTCCTCATAGCCCACGGCGTCTCGCGAAGCACACTGATAAACCGAATGAAAAGTAGGGGCTGACCGCCCACAAGTCGGAACACGGGGCGGTTGTCGTGCAGCTCCTTCAGCGCGAGGCGATCTCCCTCATTGCCAATGCGCGACGCGAGCTCCACGAGAGGCAGCGCTTCATAACACTCCGCCTGCGTGTTCAGAGCAAGCTGAACGTTGGGATCGAGTTCTGCATGCATCCCTTGCCTACTGATGAAATAGAGACACTCGTGCCTGGCTCGGTATTCGCATTCTGACCAGGCCTGCACCACCGACGCCGAGATCGCCCGTGGGTCTGTGAATCCGAAACGGAGCTGCGATGGGCAAACGGTTACCTGGTTGCCACCCCACAACAGTACAAACCCGCTTTCGCCAGGGTGCCATCCCCCTCCCAGTGGACCGGAATCAGCTGGACGCGGCGGAGCACAAAAGCCCCGGCAGCACGGTTTGCCTCAGGGTCTCCACTGAGAATGGGCGATCTGCTCGCGGACAAGTTTACCCGGAACCGGCAGCATGGCCACAGTGCGGGCGGCTACCTCGGGGGCAAGGCTAGATGGCCCCAGAATGCTCACGGAACCAGGGCCGTCGGACGCGGCCCCCTATGGGCAGGCGCGTAGCATCGTCGAGTGCCGCTGGAATGAAGCCCAGGGCAACTGAACCGCGGCTGGCGGTATCCTGGCAATCGCAGCGACACAGCCATGGCGAGAGATGGCCAAGCCCCTGCTAGCCCTCCTGAAGTCTCGTAAGCCATTGTGTAGAAAAACTTTACGGTGCACATAGTCCGGCCGGTTCATTCGTAGCAATGGTCGCCCGCTCTTCCCGTTGGAGGATCGAGGTACGCACAGCCTTCGGACTTGCAAGGAAGAGCCGGTCGACGGTCTGGGAAGTGGGGTCCTCTGGTGGGCGGGACCCGGCTGGGATGTCCCCTCACGGCGCAAGGCGGCCAGCTCCTGCGGAGCGCCCTCGATTGAACGCACGGTCAACGTCGAGCCGTTCCTTGACGGACAGGACACCTCCAACGGAACGGGACTCCTGTTCCTACGTTCCAGCCACGCACGGCGCAAAGCCTCGTGGCACGAGGAAGTTGGAAGGCCCATGCCTCATGACTGGGCGCCGCGCCGGAGGTCATCGCGTCCGGCTTGCGAGGCGCCACGCATTCGGCTAAAAAAGGGCCAAATCGTCCCTGACACGTCCTGTTATTAGATGATGGGAGCCGGGAATGAACGAAGAGACGTCAATCACCCGTTGTGTCTGTGGTCAAGAACTGGAAGCCACCTTTCAGGCCTGCCCCAGTTGTGGACGATCGACATCGACTGATAGTCTGGCCTGCCCCGGCTGCGCCAAACAGGTCAAGTCCAAGTGGAAGATCTGCCCCTACTGTAAGGCCACGTTGTCAGGTTGGTCCACGCCGACGTCGGGAGGTACCGCCGGTGGCGTCTCGGGCGGCGCGGACACTCCAGAGGTGGCAGCCTCTTCCAACGTAAGCCAGATGTTCGTTTCGCAAGTCGATGAAGGGAGTTCGGCGCCCCGGCCTGGCCCAGGCGCGGATCTGTCCATCGCAACCGGCGACGTCCTTGCCGATCGTTATACCGTACATCGCGCATTGGGCACAGGCGGGTTCGGAGCCGTGTACCTGGTCGAGGATTCGGAACTCGGCGAGAAACGTGCTCTCAAGGTGGTGGTCGTCGGGAAAGGAAAGGCCGAACGTGCCCGGGAGCAAATGCTGCACGAGTTCAAGCTCCGGGAACGGATCAACGATGCCACCCACATCGTCCGATCGCAGGATCCGCGCTCTTGCGAGTATAAGGGGCTTTCTCTCGTTCTTCTGCCCATGGAGTTAGCCGATGGTGGAAGCCTCCGGCAATGGCTGCGGGGCAACGGCGACGTCGAAAAACGTCGGCAAGCGGGCCTTGATCTGTTCAGGCAGGCGTGCCACGGTGTCAAGGCGATCCATGATGCCGGACTGGCCCATCTGGACATCAAACCCGAGAACATCCTCCTGGTGAACGGCAAGGCTAAGGTGACCGACTTTGGCATTGGTCGATATGTGGATGGCCAGTTCGCAGACAATCCTGATCAGCTCCTGCGGCAGGGTGTGGGGACACCGCAATACATGAGTCCGGAGCAGTTTCGGACCGCCCGACAGGCAGAAATAGGTCCGCCCAGCGACATATACAGCCTGGGATTGTTGCTGTACGAGCTCTTGGATGGATCGCTGCCGTTTGACGGTAGCCCGCAGGAACTGCGCGAGAAACACTTGAATGTGCAGCCGCCGGCATTGAAGGCCGGGGCTGCGCAGTGGTGGCCTGTGGTGGAACGATGTCTGGCCAAGGATCCGGAAAGGCGCTACCCGGGTGTGGAGCAATTGCTGCGTGATGTGAACCGGGCGGCGGAAGGCGCGGCGTTGTCGACAGACGTAGCCTGTCACAAGTGTGGTCACGTCAATGCGAAGCGAACCAGCGAGTTCTGCGAAGAGTGTGGTTCAAAGCTGACCGGGCTGTTCCGGGAATGTCCCCACTGCGGCCGTCGCAACCGCCTGGATGTCGAGAATTGCGAAGGCTGTGGTTTCAGGATCGCCGCCCACTACCTTTTCCAGCAGCGGAAGATGAAGGCTGAGAAGCTGAAAGATGAGGAGCCCGCCGAGGCCATCGGATTGCTGGAGTTGATGCTTCGAGACGGCGCAAGCGAGGAAGAAGCGATGCTCATCAAGGAGCTCCGCCAGAAACAGTCAAAGATCGGCCCGTGGATCACGCAGGCCGGCGAGAAGGCATTGGCCGGCCAGCCTGATGAGGCAATCGAGCTTTGGCGGAAAGTCCTCGAAGAGATCCCCCGCCATCGGACCGCCCAGGCAGAGATCGAGAAACTTGAGGCGCTGCTGGCCGAGTTCAACAGCCGCCGGGACCAGGCTACCGACTCGATGGACAGGGCCCAGTTCGACGAGGCGGACAAGTTTCTACAGGCGTGTCTCGAACTCATCCCCCAGCGGCAAGACGTCAGGCAACTCCTGAACCAATCACGTGAACGGGCGAAGGGGTATGCCGCGCTATCAAAGGAGGCATCCTCTGCCCAGAAGAACAGGATGTTGCGCGAGGCGTTCGACCGGGTCGAAGAGATGTTCTCACTGGCTCCGGAGAGTCCGGAAGCGCTGTACTTGAAGGTGGAGCTTTCGGAATCGATCGGAGAGACCGACCGGCTTATCGTCGAAGCGCGAAGTCACCTGGCCCGGGCAGAGTTTACTCAGGTGGAAGAGAACATCCGGGAGGTCGAGGAACGCCAGGCCGATCAGGCGGACGTACAAGAAGTCAAAGAAACGCTGGCAAGAACACGGGAGGCGTACGGCCAGGCTGTATCCGAGGCCGAACAGGCCAGGCGCGATCGCGACCTTGACAAGGCGGCGAAAGCGATCAAGCGGGCGTCAGATCTGTGTCCGGACTGCCCAAAGGTCAGCGAACTCTCGAATTCAGTGAAGGGGGAACAGCAAGAGGCACAAGACCTTCTCAACGCAGCCGGTCGATCGATCAGCGGCGCCTGCTTCGAAGACGGGGAGCGACAGTTGAAGCTGACCGAAGAGACCTGGCCCCAGGTCAAGGGGCTGACTGATGCTCGACAACGACTCGCAACCACGCGAACTGAGTATGACCAGCACATGAAACGTGCACGCGAAGGTAAGGCCAAGAGGGAGTTGCCAGCTGCGTTGGAGGCCGCACAGCAGGCCTTGGCGCTTTGCCCGGACTCGGAAGCACCAAGAAAGCTGGCCGGCGAAGTGGAGAAGGATCAGAACACCGCGCGAAGTCATCTGGGTAGTGCTAAGAAGCTGCGCAAGGCCGCGGAGTTCGACGAGGCCACGAATAAGGTAGCCCTGGCGCGTGAGCTTTGGCCCACCCTGGCAGGTCTCGACGGGCTCGAAGCCGAGATCGCATCGACCCGGAAGGTCTACCGGCAGGAGATCGACGCGACCCGGGGATTCCTGAAGAAGAAGCAGATCAGAGATGCGTTCGCCGCGTGCGAAAGGGCGCTTGAGATCTGCCCCCAGTCCACCGAGGCCAAATCCCTTGAACGTGAGATCGGGGGGGCGGAAGATGAGGAGGAAAGGCGTCAGCGGGCTCAAGAACGCAAATCGAAAGAACGTCGTGCGGGGGCCAAGCGGGTTGCCAGGAGAACCACAATTCTCGTCGCGGTGCTGGGGGGGCTGGCGGTATTGGGTGTTGGCGGGCTGTTCCTCTGGCGGTGGATTCAAGCGACAGCCTGGCCTTGGTGCCTTGATCACACGATCATTCTTATCGGCATAGACGTTGTCCTCCTGATCCTGACGTCACTCGTCCACAAAGCCCGATTTACCAACCTCTACCGGAACATCCTGGTGGAAATGTTTAACGCGCGCCTCGACATGCAATTGGTCGCGGTTGGGATGATCGCCTTACTCCTGACGTTGCTTTGTGGGGGACCGGCCGCCGGGATCGGCTGGCTGACTGCGAAGTACCTTGCGGTGACGGGCGGGCAGGCCACCACGATCGGTCTTCTGGTCGGTGGTGTTCTTGTAATCGTAGCGCTCGTTCACTCGATGTTCTGCTATTGCAAATGGCGTAGGGTGGATTAGCCACGGTCATGGTCGAGGCTGCTCCGAAAACGTGCTGAGATTCTTATGTCGAGGGTATTCGTATACAACGTGTCGTGCATACCTGACTGTACTCATCATCGCCTTCTGACTTCGTACGGAGGGGATGCGAGAGACCACGTCTTCCGCGCAGCCGAGCACCTCCTCCGAATGGTCGCCAATTTCGATGAAGGGCAGCTCGCCCTGGCCATTCGTTTTCTCTTCCGGCAATCTGAAGGTACAGGCCTCCAGCACCGCTTGCGTCTTCAGCTCGCGGTCAAAGTCGGCGACGGACTATCTGACGAAACGGTCCGCCAGCTGATCGATGCCGGCCCCCTCGCCGAGTTCTACGAATTCGAGCCGCCAAGCCAACCGACAAGGCAATATGAGTTTGAGGAGCATTTCAACGCGATTTCCGAGGTGGTCCGCCACGAGGAGGCCCTTGACCCCCTGATCTCCAGGGAGGACAATGACCGCATCCCATCGCTCTACTATGCCCTCTACCCGTTCGAGTGCCAGGACGACAACGACTATCTGGCGATCGATCGCCTGCTCTCCAAGATGGACGAGCCCTGTGCAATCGAGATCCTTGTCCAGCCCGCCAATCATAACGCCGAACTGGCCGCTCATTATGGCTATATCACCCATCTCATGTCGGTGAATCAGTATGGCGACGACCTGATTGGGGATCGCTTCGCGCCCAAACCCTGGTCGGAGGATCAACTGGAAAACCAGGTTCTGACGCGGCCCAGGAAGAAGGACCCAATTGCGGACGAGATCGTCCGGGAGCACCAGGAACTACATCGCAATTTGCGCCAGCCGCAGCTACTGTTCCACGTAAAGGCCTTCGCCGCACGTCCCGAGCGGGCGCTGATGTTGGCCTCAGCGGTGGCTGAGTCCGGCTTGGCCTCGGGCAAGTATCGTATCCTTTCCTACCAGACCAATGGACAGGGGCAAGATGAGGACGAGGTGCGTCGCTCCCTGGCCGACAGTCACGACATGATGGTATCGCTTCATGCCATGTACCCGGGTGTCTGGGGTCGTGAGTTGCCACGAAACTGGCGGGGAATGTCACGGTTGTGCCGCATGGCCACGGTCGATGAGTTGAAGGGGCTGGTCCGTCTTCCTGTCGGGGGTTACGGCTCGCCCCGGTGTATTCGCAAAATGACGGATCCGGAGCCCCTGCGGGCCCGGGATACGATCTTGATCGGCGACGACCTCGAATCGCAGGCGCCCGGAGCACGCGCCTCCACTGACAGCCTGTCGGAGCTGTTCGAGTGCGAGCGTCCTGCCAATATCGAGTTGCGTCTGGCTCCGAGCGCCCTGACCAAGCACATGTTCGTGGCCGGCGTTCCGGGCAGCGGCAAGACGACAGCGGTGTTCAATACCCTGGTTCAGTTGTTCCGACATGGCGTGCCGTTCCTGGTGATTGAGCCGGCGAAGACTGAGTACCGTATCCTCAAGACCCTGCGGGAACACCCCGACCCGTCCGTGCGCGCGCTGGCCGAGCAGACTCGCGTCTATACACCCGGCAACGACGCCATCTCGCCGTTTCGATTCAATCCGTTGGAGCATTCTGCTGAAATCAGCCGCGACGAGCACATAGGCCAGGTTCTGGCGTGTTTCGAAGCTGCCATGCCACTCGGTGGGCCGCTGCAGGCATTGATTGCTGAAGCCGTGGAAGCGGTGTACGGGGATCGGTCGACAGGCGATTTCCCCCAGATGAACGATCTGGTCGAAGCTACCCGTCGCATCATGGAGGAGAAACAGTACGAGGGCGACATCCGCTCGAACCTGCAAGCGGCCATCGAGGTTCGGCTCGGGCTACTCACCCGCCGGGCCATGGGGCGTATCTTCCAGTGTCACGGGAGTATCCCAGACGTTGCCGATCTGCTCGAACACCCGACGATCATCGAAATGGACTATCTTTCACAGGATCATGCCTGTCTCCTGACGCTTTTCCTTCTCGCGGCGATTCGCGAACGCATTCGCGTCGACTCGCGTCGCCGGGCGGAAGGGCTGCATCACGTCACCGTTATCGAGGAGGCCCACAACATCGTCGGACGGGCTGGGGATGCAAAGGCATCGGAGGACTTCGCCGACCCCAAGGCATTCGCGGCCCAGTACGTATCGCGCATGTTGGCCGAACTGCGGGCGCTCGGCGAGGGGATCATCATCGCCGATCAGCTGCCCTCCGCCGTGGCCCCGGAAGTTGTCAAGAATACCGGCACCAAGCTGGCCCATCGACTGGTCAGTAATGACGACAGGGAAGATCTCGGTGGAGCGATGCTTATGGGCGCGGCCGAAACAGAAGAGATTGCGCGCCTGTCTCCCGGGGAAGCGTATTTCTATTCGGAGGGGCTCCACAAGCCTCGCCGTGTGCGGTGCCTGAATGCAAACTCGTATCTTTGTTTGGGCCGGCTCCCGACGGGATCCGCGATTCTTCCTCATCTATTAGATGACGCTTGGTTCGTACAGGGCGATGAGCGCAGACACCTCGCCACCCTTAATATGATCGCGGAGCAGTTTCCGAAATTCCTGGAAGCAATTCAGGATGCTACGGCACAGATAGAGGCCCTCGTGCCGGATCATGTTAACCTCGGCGCCGCCATCGAGGATCCGATACGGCGACGCGACGAGCTCAACCACATCTACGGTGTGCTGGCGGAGCTCCGCGACGCCTTGCAGCGCAAGATCGTCAGCGAGTTCTCGGAAAAGGTCTGGAAACCCCGAGTGGCTGAGATCGAGTCGGGCCGCGAGAGGTTTGACTCCGTCCGCCGGCGATCGGATGAGATCATCAAAGGATACAACGAGGAGGTACTGGTCCAGCATAATGAGCTGATGAGTACGCTTGAGGCCATTTTGGACCAGATTCGGGCTCTATTGGGCCAACGTCCTGACGATGCGATGCGCAGGGCATGAGGCCCTTGCGGGCCGAAACCGGCATATTGAGGCAGAGTGAGCAGGATCAGTCGTACCCGGAGGAATTAGATATGGCAACGGACAAACCGAGGGACACGAAAGGGATCAAGCGTGAGATCACCGACCGCGGAAAGGACATGAAGAAGCGCATCAAGGATGCCCAGAAAGTTGTCAGTGACAAGAAGATCGAGGCCCAGACCGCCAAGGAGCTCCACTTATCAGGGACCTCAGAGGGTTCCAGCGAGGTCAAGAAGGCCGTCCAACAAGCCGCCGAAGCCACGGACAAGGAACATAAGAAACAAGAGCGAGAGCTCCAGAAGGAGGGCATCGACAAGGCCAAGAAGACCGAGCAGGAACTCAAGCAGCGCTCCGACGCCGTGAAGCAGGATTTGGACAGGCTCAAGCAGGCTGCTTCGAAGATCGACACGAAGTCCGCGCAGTCGGGCGTACGGGCTGCCGAGAAGGGCGCCCAGAAGGACAACAAGTTCTTGACAGACGCGGAGAAGGAACAGCAAACCGATCGCGTGAAGACCGAGAAAGAGCGCGATAAGCAGAGGCAGGAAGTGAAAGGCGCAAAAATCTCATTCCGCAACTGAGACGAGGTGCCAAGGGCCCGGGCGGCCGAGCAACAACGCGCTGCTTGAGAAATGCGTCGTTCAAATGAGAGAAACCCAAACGCAGACGGATGCTGACAATGAGTGGTCTAAAGCTCAGTGAGAAAGAGAGCTACGTCCTCCAGCAGATTCGCGTTCTCAACCGTGAACTAGACGCGCTAAGATCTCATCGTGATGAGATGGCGAAACTGGAGGCACGGATATGGTCCGCGCGATCTCAGTCCCCCGCTGGCACACAAGCGTATGGCGCGCCCGCTGGCTCGTACGGTCCGAACGTCGCAGCAGGGGCATATGTTTCACAGGCTTCCCAGGAGCTGGATGACCGTCTCAAGAAGGCGCGGAGTGCCGAGACTGGGTTGGCAGAACGGGTTCGCGAGTCCGCAAAAACGTTGGAGCAGCACGGCGGCACGGTAAAACTGATTCGCGATGAGGTGAAACGAGACCTTGAGGTGCTTTGCACGCAGTGCGATCAATTGCAGGGCGAGCAATCCAAGGCGCTGTATCGTAAAGGTGAGGATCGTTACCGACCGAGTCTTCACAAGTGCGACGACATTCTTAGGCAGATCCAACTCGCCCTGCAGATCGCGGGGACGACGCTGTCAGGCAATCCGCAACCATCTGCGGTCGGCGGGTTAGTTACAACGCCTTTGCGCGGTCTGGACGCTTACATTCTCGACACGTTGAAAAGCGAGACTCTCTATGCGCTCGCCATGAGACGGAACGAAGGAATCGACGGCACCTCCGAGCCACCTTCGCCGCGGATGGCCGTCTCGAGGGAGCAAGGGACCGGAAGCTTAGAAGACACGATCGGTGCCGGACTGGGTTACGCTACGCTGCCGGTCGCAGATGAATACAAGATCCCCCTCCCCAAGTACTACTACGAGCGGTACCGACGGGACTGCAATCCACACGACAGCCAGGGCAAGTACTTGGTGAGGGAATGATTCGATACCGACGCTCGTTCGGTCCTCCTTCGTAGGTATAGGATCTCCCCTGCGACGGATCGGTGTACTGATGGCTGAAGAAGAGGTCATATTCAGTGGTGGCGGCGGCAACAAACCACCCGTCCTTATGTGGGATGGCCCGGCCGCCGGCAACGGCAGTCTGCGCGTTTCGGCTTTCGACTATGGCTACTCGGTTTACGCGCTGGCCGTGTCGCCCAGTGGGAGTCGTCTGGCCGCGGGCACGCGTGCCGGGCTGCTGCGCGTCCACGCCCTGGAAACTTTTCGCGCCCGGGAGGGCGCGAAGCCCATCTTCGAGGTTTTCCACGGTGCTGATTTGAAGACGGCGGTGCTGGCGCTCGCGTTCGCCACCGACGGGCTTCTTGCCTCGGGCGGGCAGGACGGTCAGATCAAGGTTTGGGATGTGCATCAGGGCAAGCGAGTTGCCCAGATTGACGCCCATCCGGGCGGGCTTGTGGCCCTGTGTCCGCTTGGCTCACTGGTGCTGGCCAGCATCGGCGTGGATGGATTCCTCCGGGTCTGGGACCTGAACACACTTGAGGCAAGGCATGAGAGCGGCCCTTTCCCCCTGCCGAAGATCAAGGCGCTCACGGGACTGGATTTCCACCCTCAGTCGGGTCAACTCGTGCACGCATCGCGATCCGGCGATCTTCACGTCTACGACACACGGAAGGACTTCGCGAAGCGCGTGGTTCGCGTCCATGACGGCGATTTCTGCGCTGTTGCCTGCGGCGCCGAGCTGGTCGCGACAGCCGGGTCGGCCGACGCGTCACTCAAGCTCTGGCCGCCAACCTTCGACACGCCGGCATGGGCGGTCTCGCTTGCCGGCCCGGTCACCGCGGTCGGCTGGGCGGGCGATAAGGTCGTGATGACGGTCTCGCAGGACGGCGGGGGACAGTTCTGGCGAGTCAACCACGAGCTCAGAATGATCGGCCGCCCCGCCAGTCAGGATCTGCGAACCTGTGTCGGCCTGCCGCCTGCCCTGATCGGAAGATCTCAGCTCCGCTCGGCCCTAGAGTGGCGAGAGCAGCAGCTGGCGGATGCCGGGGCGCTCATCGGTCAGTCCGGATCTGAAGCCCGTCAGCGCCTGCTTCACATTATTGACGGCCTTCGTGACCGTGGTTTCTCGGCAGAGGCGAGCCTTCTGATCGCTGACGTGGCCCGGTCGGAAGACCGGGTCCTGTGGGAATTGGAGTCGCGTCTGGCCTTGGCGCAGGGACTTGGCGATGATCCTGCTGCGGTTCCGGCGCACTACGCTGTCGCGGAGCTTCTCGAACGGCTGAAGGAGCCGGAACTGGCTGTTCTTCATTACGAGAAGGCCCTACGCATTGACGACAACTACAGAGACGCCAGGGAGCGCATCGAGCGGCTACGGTCTCATGCCATGATGGCTGTGAGTCCGGAGGGCTTCACTCGCGCAGACTTCGGGAAAGGTGAGTTGATACCTCAGGAACTCGAGAAGTACACCGTCCTGGACAAGAAGTTTCGCTGGCGTTCAGTGTTCGATGTCATGAAACTGGGCACCGAACCCACGAAGATCGATCTTGAGGATCTGGCAGAACCGATGACCGCCGAGCTCAAAAGAAATGACTCGGACACCGGTCCCGTCGATGTACTCCGAACGACCATGATCCAAGGCCGAGACCGAAGGGAAGTCCAATGGCTGAGCGTGCCATGTGGAAACTCTAATTCCGGTCTCGCCTACGCACTCGAGCTCGAGCCGCAGGGTAATGCGTCAAGGAAAACCGCCTACGGTGTTCTTGATCCCGCCCTCTTGCACATTCCAGACGATGCCACGGCAAGCCAGCACAATCGACAGGTCCAGGACGCCTGGGAACGTCTGGCTCAGTCTCCGAACACCAAGACATGGCTGGCCGAAATCCATGAGTCGGCAGACAGGGCGATCAGGCATCTTACGGCGCGCCAAGATCACGGTTGGTAGGCATCGCTTGCACGATGTGCCGGGCTTCTGATTGAGCCGGGGCCGGTACCGCTTTCGCGGCGTCTCCTCCCGGGCAACGACGTATCGGTGTAGATTCCGTACCCAGTTGTCAGGGGCTTTGCCTGGCTGCGGTCACGCCCCCTTTCACTGGACCACCCGGCCAGAGCGATCGGTCTCGTGCAAGGAATCCACCTCTTCCCATGGTCAGCACCTGCACACGCCATCGCACAGTACCGTTGAAAACCGGCCTGTGCGATGGACTGTCACCTGGTGGGAACACAACGCGGAGAAGGCTTGTTCACAAACATGCACAAACATGTGCACAAGAAACGACGCTCCGAACGCGCAAATGGCGCCGACCTCTGAACATATGGTGAGCTCGGGCGAGAGAAGCATTGGAAGGCGGGATTCTCAGATCCCTTGCTCACCGCGTCCCGCGGGCACGCCCACCGTCTGCACACAAGCCCTTATTGTACGGCAGCTTATACGCTTGCCACCGTCTGATCAATCATCCTACTACATCGCGCCCGAGAGCGCAACTCCTGTTCTCCGTGTGCACAAATCGTGCACAAACTCCTTCCTCTCGTCCGCTGCTGGCTTCACAGTTCATGCAGACCTCGACAGCAACCGTCCCACGCGGATGGTGATACGCCTCTTTCGGAGTGATTATCCTCTCGACTGCGAAGGGGTCTACCGCCTCGTCCCTACTCGATCTTCCGTATGCAAAGCCAGTTCTATCTTCTCATATCAGCGAGAAGACATTTGAGTGTCATCACGGTAAACGCGTCACACTGCCGACGGCGAGGACAAGGTGATCGTAGGACGTCTCGCGCGAAATGCCGCAATTCGCGAATCGCGGGGGTCGAGGCCCCACGCGGCACCCTGTTCCACCACTATCGCGTCAACGAAAACGACCAGGTGGTGATGGCCAACCTGATCGTTGCGACGACGCACAACAACGAGGCCATGAATCGAGCAGTGGAGCAGGCGGCAAGGGAGTATCTTTCGGGAGTCACGATTACCGAAGGGCTCCTCCACCGCGTTGAGGTGGCCATCCGGGCGTATGATCCCTGCCTGTCCTGCGCCACGCACGCCCTGGGCACAATGCCGCTGATGGTTGACTTGTTTGACTATGAGGGGCACCTGCTGGATCGGAAGACGTCCGCCGGTGAAGCGCATGGATTCGGGGCATGATTCTCGTCCTCGTTTGCGAGGCAGCAGCCTGTGCGGGTACGATTGTGAGCATGGAGGCGGCAAAGAGGGAATGTCAGGTGAGAGGACCGCAGCCATGCGCCTGTATCTGATCAACCCCTGCAACCCGCTCGTCAGCTTGACCCGCGTCAAGGAGAGCCGCTGGAACCGCTACCGCGTCTGGAAACCGCTCAGCCTCCTAGCTCTCGGGGGCCTGACCCCGCCGGAGTGGGAAATCTCGATCGTGGATGAGAACCTCGGCGTACCGCACTACCCGGCCATGCCTCGGCCGGACCTGGTGGGGATTACCGCGTTCACCTCGCAGGCGAATCGTGCCTATGAAGTGGCCGCTCACTTCCGCCGTATGGGCGTGCCCGTCGTCATGGGCGGCATTCACGCAACCATGTGCCTGGACGAGGCCATGGAGCGGGTGGACTCGGTCGTCACGGGGGAAGCGGAGGACATCTGGCCGCAGGTCCTGGAAGATGCCCGGCATGGCAACCTGAAGCGCCGGTATGACGGAGGGTTCGCCGAGATAAGCAACGTCCCATTCGCCCGCCATGATCTGCTGGCTACGGGATATGCCTTTGGAGCCATTCAAACCACACGTGGCTGTCCGCTGAACTGCAGCTTTTGCAGCGTGTCGGCGTTCAACGGGACTCGCTATCGGCAGCGGCCCATTTCGGAGGTTGTGCGGGAATTCCAGTTGATCCGTGAGAAACATGTCCTGGTAGTGGACGACAACCTGATCGGGACGCGTCCCGACCACATCGCCCGCGCCAAGGACCTGTTCCGCGCCATGATACGGGCAGACCTGCGGAAGGAATGGATTTCCCAGGCCACGATCAACTTCGCCGATGACGAGGAACTCCTGGCGCTGGCTGCCGAGGCCGGGTGTCGGGGCGTCTTTATCGGCTTTGAATCCCCTTCACCGGAAGGCCTCGCGGAACTCGGCAAGAAATTCAACCTTGTCAAGGGTCGCGACTTCCGCGCCTCCGTGAGGCGCATCCAGCGGCACGGAATTCTGGTCGTGGGCTCCTTTATCATCGGTTTGGATGTGGACGAACCCGGGATCGGAAGACGTATCGCCGAAGCGGCTGGTCACTACGGCGTGGACAATCTGAACGCGCTGTTCCTGACACCCTTGCCCGGCACGCGCCTGTGGGACCAGATGAAACTGGAGAGCCGTGTCGCTCTCGATAAGTTCCCAGAGGACTGGAAGTACTACACGCTGACATTTCCAGTGGCTCGGTACAAGCGATTGTCGCTAAACGACGTGATCAAGGAAATGGTCTCTTGCGATCAGTGCTTCTATTCCATACCACGGATCCTGCACAGGGTATCGGGCAACTTGTGGCGACGCCGCAAACCACTGATTACTTTGGTGGGAAACCTCTCATACAGGCGCAACTCCCAACTCGCGGCCAAGGCATACGCGGAATTCGAGCGCCACCACGGCCACAGGTACGATTGGGTGAATGGAATGCAAGGACAACCGAATGCAGATATCAGTGCGGGATGAGTTGCTTGCAGCGTTTCCTGGCTCGTTCGAACAGAGAGGGTGGAATCTTCAGGCCCCGCAACGGCCCCTGAAAATGGCAACCTCTCTATCAGGCCATCAGCTTGTCGAAGTTGAATGTGCCGAGGAGCCCTCTTTCTTATGCTGCATGGACTCTTCGGGCGGGGGCACGGGAGATTGCGGGAATTGAGAGTAGCGATGAACAGGGCTTTCAGGGATCTGATCCGTCGCGGATTGTTCGGCGCCGCCCGCGGCCACGACGGGGAATTGCGCGCTGAAGCGCCGCTCCGGTCTGAACTGCTCAGCGTCGATCAACTCAAGGAGCACGCCAGCGCCCTTGCCAGTTCGCACGAGATCGACGAACATCCCGGCCCTGACCGGCTGTTGCCGCGTTTGGCTGAGAACGAAGTCGCCCTCCTCCACGCTTGCGAGTTCTTTACCGGTACGGTTAAGGAGAGCCGTCGTATCGCGCCCGCTGCCGACTGGTTGCTGGACAACTTCTATCTTATCGAAGAGCAGGTCAGAATCGCGCAGCGACACTTTCCCCGAGAGTACAGCAGGGAACTCCCGCGGCTCTTGAGCGGCCCGCTTGCCGGCTATCCGCGCGTCTACGCCATCGTCCTGGAACTGATTTCGCACGTGGACGGGCGAGTAGATGCAGAGAACCTCGCCTGCTTCGTGGCCTCGTACCAGACAGTCGCGCACCTGAAGCTCGGTGAACTGTGGGCTATCCCGATCATGCTTCGCCTGGCGCTGATCGAGAACCTTCGCCGCGTTGCCGTCCGGATCGCTACGTCCCGGCAGGGCCGCGACGCCGCGAGACCCTGGGCGGACCGCCTGCTGGAGGTCGCCGAGAAGGAGCCGAGGAACCTGGTGCTGGCCCTGGCCGACATGGTGCGCGAGGATCCGCCGCTCACCAGCGCGTTTGTCGCGGAATTCGCTCGTTATCTGCGAGGCCAGAATCCGGGACTGACGCTGCCCATGAGCTGGCTCGAGCAACGGCTGGCCGAGACGAATCAGACCGTCGAACAACTCATTCAACTGGAAGGCCAGAACCAGGCAGCTGACCAGGTCTCCGTGAGCAACAGCATCGGCAGTCTTCGGTTTTTATCGGCGATGGATTGGCGCGAATTCGTCGAGACGATGAGCGTCGTCGAACATGTCCTCCGCGGCGACCCGGTTGATGTTTACAGCCACATGGATTTCGCGACGCGCGACCGCTATCGCCATGTGGTGGAAGAGATGGCCAAACGGAGCCGCCTCTTGGAGGACGAGGTGGCTCGGAGGGCTATCCAACTCGCCCGCGACCGGATTGCCCCCAGTGCCGGCGACGATCGTACGGCCCATGTCGGGTATTATCTCATTGATAAGGGCCGATCTCTGCTTGAGCAGGCGGTGGGTGTCCGCCCGTCGGCGGGGATCATCCTTAGCCGGATCGGCCGCCGCTGGCCGCTGCTGTTCTATATCGGGAGCATCCTCGCTCTGACCGCGATTCTGACGACGGCCATCTCACTCGCGGGCTCTCGATACGGCCTGGGAGGCTGGGGGCTCTTGTTGTTGGCTCTGCCGTTGTTTCTGTGCGCGAGTCATTGGAGTGTGTCGACGGTGAGCTGGCTTGCCACTCGGCTTGTAGCTCCGCGGACGCTGCCCAGGATGGATTTCTCCAAGGGGATTCCACCGGACTATCGTACGATGGTGGTCGTGCCCACAATGCTTACGAGCGCTGAGGGCGTCCAGGATCTGCTGGAATCGCTCGAGCTCTGTTTTCTGGCCAACCGCGACGCTCACCTCCACTTTGCGCTGCTGACGGACTTCCGCGACGCACCTCAGGAGAGGATGCCCGACGATGAAGGACTCGTAAGTTTGGCAAGGGGTGGGGTCGAAGCTCTGAATCGGAAGTACTCCACCGAGCGTGACGACGCCTTCTTCCTCTTCCACCGCCCGCGGTGGTGGAATGAACAGGAAGGCGTCTGGATGGGCTGGGAACGCAAGCGCGGCAAGCTCGCCGAATTCAACGCGCTCCTGCGCGAGAAGGCGCGAGATCGCTTCAGCGATGTTGTCGGCCGGATCGAGATCCTTCCCACCGTCAGATTCGTCATCACTCTCGACACGGATACGCAACTGCCGCGCCATGCGGCACGCGAACTCGCCGGTACGATGGCCCACCCGCTCAACCGCCCGCGGTTCGATCCGACACTCGGACGGGTCGTCGGAGGCTACACCATTCTCCAGCCGCGCGTGGGCGTCAGTCTGCCCAGCGCCGGCCGGTCCTGGTTCGCCCGGCTCTTCGCCGCCGAGCCGGGCGTCGATCCCTATACCCGTGCCGTCTCGGATGTATATCAGGACCTCTTCAGGGAGGGCTCGTACATCGGCAAGGGGATCTACGATGTGGATTCATTTGAGCAGGCGCTCGGTGGTCGTTTCCCGGAGAACCGCATCCTCAGCCACGACCTGCTCGAGGGTTCCCATGCCAGAGCCGGCCTGGTCAGCGACGTGGTGCTGCTCGAAGAGCACCCCTCGTCTTACACGACTGACGCCGGTCGCCGGCATCGCTGGATCCGCGGCGACTGGCAGATCATGCCGTGGGTGCTCCCGCGCGTTCCCGGCCCGGACGCCGGGCGTGTGGCCAACTGCCTCTCGATCCTTTCGCGATGGAAGATCCTTGATAACCTGCGTCGAAGTCTTACGCCGGTTGGACTGACCGCTCTTCTCTTGCTGGGATGGGTCCTGCCGGGGCCGCCCCTTTTCTATACCCTCATCGTCGTCGGGATCATCGTCAGCCCGGTGTTATTCACGGCGATCGTCGAACTCCTGCACAGATCGCCGGACCTGCCGAGGGCTCTGCACATGAAAGGAGCCGCTCTCTCGGCGGGAAGACAGCTCGCTCAGGCCGCTGTCACGCTGACCTGTCTGGCTTACGACGCCTTCATCAGCCTCGACGCGATCGCCCGCGCCGCCGTGCGCGTGCTCTTCACGCGACGAAAACTCCTGGAGTGGCAAACCGCCGGCGACTCCGAGCGGAACGGCCACGCCGGTCTGACGGGAGTGTGCGCATCGATGTGGGTCGGGCCGGCCATGGCGCTCGTCATCGCGGTGATGGTGTGGGTTGTGCGCCCCGAAACCCTATACACGGCGGGGCCCATTCTGGGGCTCTGGTTTCTATCCCCCGCCGTGGCGTGGTGGTTGAGCCGCCCGATCAAAACCCGCAGGCCGCGCCTCAAGACCGAAGACCGTGCGTTCCTCCGGATGGCCGCCCGCCGCACCTGGCGATTCTTCGAGACCTTCGTGGGACCCGCGGACCACTACCTTCCGCCGGACAACTACCAGGAGCATCCCACCGCGGCCGTTGCCCACCGCACGTCGCCCACCAACATGGGTCTGTCGCTGCTGGCCAATCTCGCTGCGTACGACTTCGGCTATATCTCCGCCGGGCAGCTTATCGATCGCACGTCCAAGACGTTCGCAACCATGGGTAAGCTCGACCGGCACCGCGGGCACTTCTACAACTGGTATGACACGTCTACGCTTCGCCCGCTGCCCCCACTCTACGTGTCATCCGTAGACAGCGGCAATCTCGGCGGCCATCTGCTCACGCTGGGTCCAGGACTGATGGAGTTGGCCGGCGCGAAGATCGTTTCCCCGCGGGCCTATGAAGGGCTCACGGACACACTTCGGGTCCTCCTGG
>Ga0307434_1000382_pt1 | contig 32106 bp, 26 predicted proteins | sample SalMarWE160220MG_FD_202156 | JGI IMG/M metagenome (GOLD analysis project Ga0307434, IMG submission 202156) | Salt marsh sediment microbial communities from the Plum Island Ecosystem LTER, Massachusetts, United States - WE1603-220 | ecosystem: Environmental > Aquatic > Marine > Intertidal zone >... | reverse complement strand
GCTATGATGGCTCGTATAGCCTTGGAGGCTGAAAAGGCGGCGAAAAGCAGTGTGGAAGACAGGGGATTCGTTAACATCTCGGATACTGTAAGCAGGTCTATCCAAAGGATTTGCCAGAGCATGCCCTTAGCTAAGGTGGTTACTTTAACTAGGTCAGGTTACACGGCGAAGATGATATCCCGATTCAAGATTCGGCAGCCGATAATCGCGGTTACGCCAAACCCGATGGCAAAGAAGCAGCTGGAGCTGGTGTATGGCATAGTTCCCGTACACTATGATTACCGCCAAGAAACTGACCGCATACTCTCTGTCGCATCTACACTGTATTCCATGAAGCTGCTGCAAATTGAGGATACAGTGCTCTTCACAGCCGCCTTCAGAACCCGCAAAAAACACGCAAGCAACCTCATCGAAATCCACAACATCAAAGAACTACTAAACCTCAACAAATGAAAACTTTGCCGCAAAACAATTGATGAGTTCGCATCTAATTCGAGGAAAGTTTCTTCCATAACCGATGAGAAGCTGAGCAAACGTTTTGTCAAGAAATCTTGAGTAAAAACGCTAATATGTATCATTTGCTTAGTCAAGAAACCTTTACAAAAACGCTTTTACGTTCTACTCGCCATAAAATAAATCGTTGTGTTTTATAACATGAAGAAAATCACAACAACAATTGCTCTATTACTGATTCTTTCCTGTGTGTTTGTTTCTCTTCCACAAATCGGGATAGTGAAAGCAGAGAGCACAATTTACATCAGGGCTGATGGGACAGTTGAAGGAACAGATAAGATTCAGCGAGATGGCAACATTTACACTTTTACTAGCAATATAAGTGGAGCAATAATTTTGGAAAAAGGCGGCATAATAATCGATGGGAACGGTTACACCCTTACAGGTGATGCTAACAATCACGGATTTTACCTATCCCATGTTAACGATACAATAATAAAAAACGTCAGAATAGAAAGCTGTAATAATGGATTCTATCTCCGATTATCCCTTAACAACACCATAACTGGAAATACAGTCACAAGCAATAATGTTGGTATTAACCTTAGGTTTTCTAAGAATACGCTAATAACTGAAAATAATGTGCTAAATAATGACCAGATAGGAATCTGTTGTTTTCGCTCTGAAAATGACATCATTACCAACAACATGGTAACAAACAATGGAGGTAATGGAATCGAATCAGGATCTTCTATGGAGAATTGCTATCTGTCAGAGAATGAAATTCTGAACAACGGATTGAATGGCATCAAGATGGATTGGGCTTCTAATACCACAATAACGAAAAATGAAATTAATAAAAGCGGTGAAAATGGAATCAGAGTTTATGAATCTAGAAACAACACTATCTCTAAGAACAATATCGACAACAATAAAGCTAATGGCATTTACCTACAAACCTACTCCTTTCTTAATCTAATTTTCTTAAACAACATAACTTCAAACAGTGAATATGGAATAAACAATAATCAATATTCTTCAAACAATCTAATTCATCATAACAATTTCATTGATAATGGCAATCAAGCAACAAACTATTCTGGAGAAACCAACACGTGGGGATGGGATAACGGGTTTCCTTCAGGAGGGAACTATTGGAGCGACTACAACGGCACAGACAACAACGGAGATGGAATAGGAGACACCCCATACATCATAAACGAGAACAACCAAGACAACTACCCATTAATGAATCCAGTTGATATTAGCACAATTCCAGAGTTTCCATCATGGACACCCCTTCTGATTATGATGGTTGCAGTGGTAGCTGTAACGGTCGTTTACAAACATAACATAAACAAACAGAATAAGGGAAGGAAGGATCAGTGAAGTCCCTTAAGTTATTTCTTTCAATTCTAAGTCTTTTTGTGTTAGTTACCTTTCCTTTAATCAGTTCTGTTGGGGCATCCTCGGTAATGTGGAGTCAAACTTATGGAGGAGGAGCTATAGATTCCGCAGAGGATATCGTTCAGACAAGTGATGGAGGATACGCAATAGCAGGCTGGACAGGATCAATAGACGACAGTGATTTTTGGTTAATCAAAATTGATTCTTTTGGAAATATGGAGTGGAACAGGACATATGGAGAAGAAGGAATGAGCTATGCTTCTTCATTGATTAAGACCTCTGATGGAGGATTCGCCCTAGGAGGTGAAGCATTTTCTGAAGATGGGCAATTTGATTTTGGGATGGTTAAAACAGACAAAGATGGAGATGTGGAGTGGACTAAAACATATGGCGGAGAAAAATGGGATCGGGCAAGCTCGTTGGTTGAGACTTCTGATGGAGGATTCGCCCTAGCAGGAAGAACAAATTCTTTTGGCTCTGGAGCCTATGATTTTTGGCTAGTAAGAACTGACGCGAACGGAAACATGCAGTGGAATAAGACATACGGAGGATCAGATTGGGATGAGGCTTACTCCTTGGTTGAGACGTCTGATGGAGGATTCGCCCTAGCAGGCGAAACAACTGTTGGTGCTGGAAACTATGATTCTTGGTTGGTTAAAACTGATGGGACTGGAAATATGGAATGGAACCAAACATATGGCGGAACAGAAAATGATCGTGCTAATTCGTTGGTTGAAACTTCTGATGGAGGATATGCCCTTGCAGGAAGAACAAAATCTTTTGGCGCTGGAGAATACGATGATCTTTGGTTGGTCAAAACCGACGAATGTGGCATTATTCCAGAGTTTCCATCATGGGCACCAATGCTACTCGTATTAACTGTGCTTGCATCTTCCATAATCATTTACAAACGAAGATTGCTCAAGACACCAATACACCATAGTTAATCTTCCTAACAAGTAAATGCTACAAAATGATGCAGTAACTAAACGGACGCAATAGCACGAGCATATTTGTAGTCTAATAACAGCGTATTGTTGAAAACAGCCTTTTTTCTGAAATTCTGCTAGCACAAAAAAGATGCGTGATACCTAAAAGCTAAATTACCCCTCTGTTAATTTTACGGTAAAACAGCATCATAGAGGCTAACTGATGAAGTCTTTCCCCAAAAAATTCAATTTACTTATGATCGAGGAGAAGTGGCAACGGAACTGGGAAGAGATGGGCATCTACAGGTTCAACCGAGCAGACGACCCTCGCCCAGTCTTCACCATCGACACTCCTCCCCCATACCCTTCAGGCGACTTTCACATGGGAAACGTCCTCAACTGGACCTACATAGACGCCCTAGCCCGCTACAAACGCATGAGAGGATACAATGTCTTCTTCCCCCAAGGCTGGGACTGCCACGGACTACCCACAGAAATCAAAGCCGAAGAAATATACAAAATCAAAAAAACCGACCTGCCCCCAGCAGAATTCATCAAACTCTGCAAAGAATTCGTGGGCAAATACATAGACATAATGAAAAAAGCGATCATCCGCCTCGGCTGCTCCGTAGACTGGACCACAGAATACAGAACCATGGACCCAAACTACTGGAAAAACACCCAACTATCCTTCATTATTCTCCACAAAAAAGGCTTGATGTACAAGGGAACCTACCCCATCAGCTGGTGCACAAGCTGCGAAACAGCCATAGCAGACGCAGAAGTCGAACATGAAACCAAACAAGGCACCCTCCACTACATCAAATTCAAGCTAGAAGATGATAACCACCTGCTCATAGCAACAACCAGACCAGAACTGCTACCCGCCTGCGTCACCGTAGCCGTCAACCCCGACGACCAACGCTACAAACGATACATCGGCAAAAACATCTGGGTTCCCATCGCCAACAGAAACGTCAAAATAATCCCAGACCGGCTCGTTGACCCAGAGTTCGGAACAGGCGTCGTCATGATCTGCACATACGGAGACAAAGCAGACGTAAAAGCCGTCGCCACACACCACTTGGACTCAATAATACTCATAGACGACAAAGGAAAAATGAACAAAAACGCCGGAAAATACGCTGGGCTAACCGCAAAAAAAGCAAAAAAAGCCGTAGTCGCAGACCTAGAAAAACAGGGGCTACTGGAAAAAACGGAAAAACTCAGTCAGGAAGTCGGAACCTGCTGGAGATGCAAAAACCCCATAGAAATTCTGGAACATGAACAGTGGTTCATGAAAACCCGCATCCTAACAGAGCAGGTCAAAAAGAACACTCTTGATGTTACTTGGTACCCGGACTACATGAAAAACCGCATGATAGACTGGGCAAACTCGTTAGACTGGGACTGGGTAGTCTCCCGCCAAAGAATCTTCGCCACCCCCATCCCAATATGGTACTGCAAAAAATGCGGAGAAATCATCCTAGCGGAACCTGACTGGGTTCCAATAGACCCAAGAACCGAACCCCCAAAAATCAACCGCTGCCCAAAATGCGGCTCCACAAACTTCACGCCAGAAACAGACGTGCTGGACACATGGTTCGACTCCTCCATAACCTGTGCTGTTCACGCAGGATGGCCCGACAGCAAAGACTGGCGCAAACTGTATCCCGCTGATGTGCATCCCTCCGGCTACGACATCATACGCACATGGGCATACTACCTTATGGTCCGCAGCCTCGCCCTCTTCGACGAGAAACCCTACAAAAGCGTCCTCATCAACGGCATGGTCCTCGGAACAGACGGCAGAAAAATGAGCAAATCCCTCGGCAACTTCGTAGCCACCCCAGACGTCTTCCAAAAATACGGGGCTGATGCTCCCAGACAATGGGCTACAGGCGGAGGCGCCACAGGATCAGACATTCCCTTCAGATGGGAAGACGTAGAGTATGCATGGAGATTCCTCAGAAAACTCTGGAACGCCGCCCGCTTCGCCAGCATGCACCTCCAAGACTATGATCCAGAAGAAAAAGGGGAACTCAACCTTATGGACTGTTGGCTCCTGAGCAAGATGGAACGGGTTACCCAAAAGGTAACTGCAGCTTTGGAGAACTGCCAATTTAACGTAGCCACTGACGAAATCAGAAAATTCACTTGGCACAGCTTCTGCGACCAGTATATCGAAGCCGTAAAACATAGGCTCTACCAACCTGAAACGTATGGTAAAGAAAAAAGAGCGGCTGCCCAATACACCCTCTACACTGCGATTTACCGAATACTGCAGCTTCTCGCCCCCATTTCTCCACACATCGCTGAAGAAATATACCAGATTATGTACGCGGATGACAAGAAACATGAGAGCATCCACGTTTCTCCATGGCCTACTATACAAGAAGAACTGATCGATGAAACGACAGAGAAGAAGGGCGACTTGATCGTTGCTGTGATGGGAGAAATTCGGAGAGACAAAGCGGAGAACCAAAAGCCGTTGAATGTGCCCATCCAGAAGCTAACATTATACTCAGAAGACAAGGAGACGACGCAGGTTCTACGTCAAGCTGAGGAAGACCTTGTTGGAACCTGCAAAATAGAGAAAATCGAGATTGTGAAAGGCAAAGGGGACGGAAAAGAACTTCAAGGATATCCCGATGTCCGTTTCAGAACAGAATATTAGTTTGAAGCTTTGTAGCGAAGAATCGCAGCGATTCCACCGAAAGATTTTTTCAGCATCTGACCCTCCTCGGTTTCGCCGGACAAGACTTCCACACTCGTTCCCGTCTCCTCAGCCAACTCAGCTAATTCGTCGATGATCTCTTTGACTTCCGTCACAGAGAGTGTTGGAACACTACATTTCGGACACGACTTTCCACTTATACTCTGCTCAAACTCTGGAACCTCATGCATCTTCATAGTCTCATACTTGATGTAGTCGCAGGAACTGCATTTCACGGTAACCCGAACCAATTCAATGTCCTCAGAAAGCAGAAGAGTATCCACGATTCCCGTCTTCAGGTTTCTTCGCACATCATTCTCGCCGTAGGTGACTAAGCCCGTGTCCTGCCCTATTTCACGAAGAAACTTCTGCATGATCTTCTTTTCTTCAACATAACGTATGCGCCGCAGGATATCCTCAGACCGTTCCACAGCCTCCTCTACTCCCTGTTCACTCACATACGAGGTATCGACAGTGGCTACAATCTTTTCCTTCAAAGTATAATGGAGATAGTTTCCCTTCTGGAAATCATCTTTTGTGGGTCCAGGTCCTCCAATAATCAAACTCTTCAGATTATCTATTTCGAGAAAAGTTTTGTTGGCGTGTTCTCCCACGCGCTTGAAGTAATCCTGCATCTTCGCTTCTCTTTGTCTATCAAACCTTCTGGCAGATTGGCCTCCTGCCCGAAACTTCCCAGGAACCCCTGACGTAATCTTTTCTACTGTGTCAAGGCGTTTTCCTCTAAGCGTAGCATATGCTGCGCCTGAGGCATCTAACACGATTATTCCATACGTTTCTTTTTCCTTCAAGAACTCTTGAAGGTGTTCAGTGTGGAATTTAGCATCGCAACGATAAAGGTAGACCTGAATGGGTTCTGGCGGAGATATAACGTAGGTTTCGATTTTTTCGCTTCCGGGACCGTTCTGGGGAATGGCTCCGCAGAAGATCACCAAACCGTTTTCTGGCACCTTCTTGAAGAGTTTGAGGCGTTGAGTTACCTTGACGATGGCGTCTTGAACGTTCTTTCTGGTAGTTGTAGATTTGATGTTGGAAGCTGTTCCGTACTCGTTGTTGAGCATGGCAACCGCTTCACTGATCTGGCGACCAGGGGGCACATAAATGGAGACAAGTTCGGTTCCCCTGCCTTCTCTAGAGGCCAGCCTCTCCAAATTCCGTTTTAAGCGAAACCGCTGCAGAGAAGATTGTTTAGTGCTCAACGTTCATTACGCTCTTTGATTGTAGAGCTTAACAGGGTAACATAACTGATAAAAGTTATCTTTTGGTTCTGCAGACTTGGTTGAAGTCTTGTTTGTGTTCCTTAAACTTTTAGTTTTGGGGTTGAAGGGCAACATTATTCAAATCGAACTTTACTATCTGTGTGGATAGAAACGGAATCCTGTAATGTTTAGGGTGGGAGAATAGGCTGTTAGCGAGAAGGCTGGTGTTTGTTGGTCACATCTCTGTTGACAAAGTTGAGAACGTCAATGGCACTCGGGTTCAGCCGGGAGGCGCAGCGTTATACGCGGCGATGGCAGCTAGGACACTGTCCCCAAACGTCACTTTGATTTCAGCCACCGGAAAAGACTATGACTTCCTTAATGTTTTGAACCTACTGCCTTACAAGGACGTGAAAATGTACGATGCGCCCTCCACGAGATTTCACATCAAGTATGACCGGCGCTGGGAAGCCCATTACCTCAGAGCCGATCATGGCGCTGGCTCCAGAATAACGTCCCGGAGAATCTCAGACCGGTGGCTTAGGCACAAGAGCATATTTCACATTTCACCTATGAGACCTTCAAAGGTTGCTAGAATATTAGATAAGATAAAGCAAAAGTCTCCGGAAACTAAAGTTTCGGTTAACACGTGGATAGACTATGTCAAAGAAGGGCGAAGAAACAGGAGAATCTTAAAGGATATTGCTTTGAAAGCGGACTTTTTCATTTTGAGCGACACGGAAGCTAAAGCGTTAACCCAGACTGACTCCATCTCGTCTGCTGTTAGACTTCTCAAAGCTAAAACGTTGATTGTCACATTGGGAAACTTTGGAGCTATAATCAGTGGAGAAAACGTTGACATGCAGATGGTTCCCGCCTTGAATCTGGCGCCGGATAAGGTTGTTGACACTACGGGGGCTGGAGATGTTTGGTGTGGAGCTTTTCTAGCCACCTACAATCTTACCGAAGATTTCGGCAAGTCTGTGGGTGTCGCATCCACCATTTCCCGTATTAAATGTTCAGATTGGGGCTTCCAGAGTCTCATAAACCTGCGATTCAAGGAACCCAACGATGTGATAGAGTTTGTTATGGGACTGAAGGATGGGGGCATCCAAAAAAGAATGCTTGATTACATGAAAGACTAAACCTTTTACATCGTTCTCGTTCGCTGCCGGTGGAACAGAAAAATTAAAAGGCTGTAAAACCTGAAGGCGTTTGCCCAAAGATTATTTAGGATATCTAACCGCATTAGATGTGGAGACGATTGTATGCCTATGGCCTATGTGTTGATTAACACTGAACCGAAGCACATGGAGAGTGTCGTAGCGACTTTGGAGAAACTTGATTCGGTTGTGGAAATATTTCCTGTTTACGGCGTCTACGATGTAGTGGCTAAGATCCGAGCAGATAGCATGGACAAACTCAAAGAAATTGTCACTTGGAAGGTGCGGAGTCTAGACGAGGTTCGGTCAACCATAACTATGCTGATCCTGGAAGAAAAAAAGTAGCCTTTATTTCCAACCTGTCTTTTGTCTCCATCTGACACAAAAAAGTGTGAATTACTGTGAAGCGTGCTGTGATACTCTACTGGTCTAGCACCGGAAACACTGAGAAGGTGGCTTTTGCGATAAAAGAGGGCTTAGAGACTGCAGGAGTAAACGTTTCTCTAATGAAAACAACCGAAGCAATGGACATAGACTACTTCGACTACGACCTTGTCTGTGTTGGCTCCCCGTCTATTCAGTGGCATCCGCCCAAGCAGGTTACAGAGTTTCTGCTCAAAAAATTTAAAGATTATCAAAAGCAGGGAAAAATCAAAACAGGTGCACCAAAAGTTCCCGGAAAGAACGCATTAATCTTCTGTACCTATTCGGGTCCGCATAGTGGACTCCGTGAAGCAACTCCAGTGGGCAAGTATATGGGTCAGTTCTTTGAGCATCTCGGATTCACAGTAGTGGATGAATGGTATATTCTCAGCGAGTACCATGGCTCAGAGGAACGCAGCACAAAAGGCAGAATGGGCGACATCAGAGGAAAACCAACAGAAGAAGACTTGGAAAAAATAAGAATGGACGCCAAAAAACTGGCTTCCAAACTCTGAAAGTCTACTTGACGGTGATCTTTTTTGTTTTTCCTTCCCAGATTCCGTGTAGGTTGCAGAATTCCTGTGCCCTCAGGGTGGCTGAAGCGGCTAATGTTACGTTAATTGTTACTACGTAGCCATCTGACAGTTCAGCGCCAAACCTTAACATAACGATTAATCGTTCTCCAGCGTAGAGCGCAACCCAGTTTATCCAGTGGCTTAAAGTGTTGGGGTGCTCAACTCCGTCGATTCCACCAATCTTAATCTTTACTGCGAAAGGTTCATTGGCTTTAACATTATCTGGCGCCTCGATAATGGGCACATGCTTCTTATCCATTATGGTAAGATTCGTCCAATCTGTTGGTTTGTTCAGTTCAGTTAAAGAATATTCTTTTTCACTACTCAAAACTTTCACATCTCCCAAATAAACTGCTTTTCGGGCTCTAAAAAACCTTATTGTGCACTCTTTTCTGCGCCCTTTTTGGGTCTATGAACCTTGCCCGCAGGGTTTCTGAAAAGATTGGGCTTCTCGGTGTGAACAGGCACTAGGAGCTTGGGCTTAATTTTGTCTATCATTTCCTGTATTTCTGGACCAGAAGCGTGACCGCTAGCGTGAATTTGGTAAGGTTTGCAGTCGTTCTTGGCGTTGATTTTGAAGTGTTTTAGCCACCTTATCATCCGGTCTTGAGAAAGCTCCATTTTGGGATTAAACGGTTCACATTGTGCCCTCACAAACATGGAACCTTCTGGGAGATCGAAGTCTAAAATGTTTTTGAACCTGAAATAGTCCAGATGCAAAACGTAACTGCATGGATTCTCACTAAGCTCAATGGCGGATATTCCCTTCTCCAGATGCTTCGTATCTACAACTATGTTGTCGCGTTTGCTGCTCCACTCCGAAAGCGGCATATCCCCAACTTTATGCTTAGAGTTACTGTAATCGCCCGGCGAATAGAGCATACACCCGCATCTCTCAAGAAACACCCTCGCGCCCTCATCATACACGCTTCTTCCAATTCTAGCCAGCAAATAAGCTAAGCGCGGATCAAAAACTGGAATTCTGCCGCTCTTTATCGCCGCATCACGAACAGTCTCATACCTGTCTATGTCCTTCCACGTAAACCCGACCATAGCCAATCCCTCGCAGCTAGAAAATATGTCAGTGAGGTCAGATTCTACCTTTTTTTCGTCGTCTGGCTCCTGTTGGTCAATGCGGGTTCCTTCACAAAACATGACGTCCGGCGCAAGACCGCTTAACTCTGCCCCCAAATCGTAACCAGACCTTCCATGAAACCGTATGTCTCCAGTATACAGCACCTGAGACTCTTTTGATTCAACGAGACAAGCCATCGACCCCGGTATAGAATGATCCACATTGAACCCAGTAACTGTTAACCCATTTCCGATTGTTTGGGCTTTCTTATGCTCCAAATTACGGAATTCTCGTTCTTCCTGCTCTTTTGAATAGCCTACTTTTGGTTCACCGGGAAAAAATCCTGTTTTCAGCTTTCCCATCTCCCGGTCTTTCATAACCGTCAGCTGCTTATCCAAACCCTGCAAATTTCCAATCTCAGCTACCGACTCCATCAACGTTTTTGTCATTTCAGAACACAAAAAGGGAATAGCACCCAGATACGGAGCATATCCACAATGATCCAAATGCGCATGCGAAATAAACACTGCATCAGGATGCCAAGAACCTGTTTTCACCGCCTCCTCAAAACTTTGCAAATCTACTTTCCACAATTTTTTTGCCCGAAAATCGTAACTTTCAAAACCATTAGGGCAAAGAGCATCCTGTCTGTAGATGCCATCTATCTGCGGTAACAAACCCAGTTTCAGCAAATCGTGAATTTTGCATGCTGACCGAGGCTGCAGAAACTCTTCAAAAAACAGGCTCTCTTCACTGTATGAAAGACCAAAATCAAGGAAGATTGACCCCTTATCAAATTTGACAAGAAGTTTGTTTCCTCCAATGTCGTTTACTCCACCATAACAGGTAAATTTAATCATCAAATGGAACCTCACAACAAAAGTTAGTTCTCCAGAGCTAAATATAAAACGTGTTACCCAGTCAACACGCGTACAATAATTGACCAATCTAACTTCGAATCAATCAAAGAATTTTATGATTAAATTTTGTTTTCCTCAACAATTGGATGCTTTAGAGAGAAGAGTTTTTTCTAGGAACCTGTAGATTGCCGAGTCGTATCTCGCAGTTTCTTTGAAGGCTTCCACAGCCAAAACTTTTCTTGTTTCAACACTTACATAACCATTCTTCTCATATTCACTGAGAATTTGACCGTATCTGTGGGGGTTAACGATTACTACCACGTTCTCAAAATTTTTTGCTGCCGCCCGGATCATGTTAGGACCACCTATGTCAATGTTCTCTAGGGCGGTCTTCAGGTCAGCTCCTTGATCAGTTAGCCTCTCGAAGGGATACAGATTACAGACAACCATGTCGATGGGTTCTATTCCATGTCTTTCAAGGTCCTTCACATGTTCTTTCCTATCTCTTAGGGCAAGTATGCCACCGACCAACTTTGGGTGCTCAGTCTTAACTCTGCCTTCCAATATCTCAGGAAATTCCGTAACCTCCGAGACATGTTTAACGAACCGGATTCCCCCATCTTTCAAAGTTTCTAAAGTTCCGCCAGTCGAAATTATCTCAACTCCCAGTTTGCTGAGTTCTCTAGCAAAACTAACGATGCCTGTCTTGTCATAAACGGAAATCAGGGCACGCTTCATAGTCATCAACACCAATCAATGCCAGCCTTGTTATTAGAGTTAATGAAACAAAAGTCTTTCAACACCATTTTTTTGCCAAAAATTAAAAAAGGGTAACATAGGAAGATAGCAGGGAGTGGAAACAGGTTCGCTATTATGAATCTGATTCAAAACATGCAAAAACAAAGGAGACTATTAAAGAATCAAAGAAGGAGGTGTCTATGTGTCGAAGGATCCGAACACAATCTATGTTGGAACGAAACCTGCAATGAGCTACGTGTTAGCGGTGATTACCCACTTCAATTCGTCTGACGTCAAAGAGGTTTCTTTGAAGGCTAGGGGACGTGCAATTACGACGGCTGTTGACACTGCTGAGATAGTTTGTCGCAAGTTCCTGAAAGAACTGAAAACCAAAAAAATAACTATAGGAACCGAAGAGATGCAGCGAGAAGACGGAACAAGAAACGTTTCAACAATCGAGATAAAATTGAAGCGCTGAGAATCCGGCAGCCTCAACCCGAAACTTAGAGGTTAACCCTTAGTTTTTTCTCTTCTCTTTTTCTGGCTTAAAACCATCTTGTTTTAGATAGTAGTCATCCTCTTTTTTCGACCCAAAGCTTCTTACGCCTTTCTCCTTCAGCTGTTTTCTAAGTTTTCTGGCGTATTCAAAGCTTATTTCTTCCCTCTTCTCCAAATAACCGATTATCTCTTCCGCCTGCTCCACTTTGTCGCATCTGCGAAGAAAATCAATCACATCCGGCGTATAATCAGTAAATCTTGTCGAGACCGTCTTCTCGCCAGTAGTAGGGTCGGATCGCACAGAATTTATCTTTGTTCCGCAGTTTCCACTCTCCAGTTCTTGAGCCAAGTGCGGAAACATTCTTCGAAACCTTTTCTTTTCAACATCCATCCTCTAGGCGTTCTCCTTCCCGCTGATTATATCCTGTTGAGCGACCGTCTTCCTGTGATATTTTTCTTTGATGGAACATCTATTTAAAGGATAATCAGCTTTTTTTCTTATGAATGATAATTTTCTATGTTGGCACAAACTTTTGAAGCGGATTCTCCTTAAGAATTTTTGTAAGCTGATTGAGGCTCAAACCTGTTCGAGCGTCTCCATATGTCTCACATCTTTCTGATCGCCCCAAATAATTGAGGCTTCGAACTACAACTTCCACCTCGTCTCCAGAAGGAAGAAGGACATAAATGTGAAATGAAGATTCTTTTCTGCCCTCTTTAGTTACTGAACGCCACTCCGAACTCTCAGCCTCAAAATTGTGCTTTTGAAGCTGCTTTAAAACCTGAATCGGGTCTTGGGAAAATGTGAGTATGTCTATGTCGCTGTTTTGGCGGGCTGTTCCCCTCCAAACGCTTCCCACAAGGCGCGGATTAAAATCTTTGAGTGCCTCCATTATTTCTCTGGCTTCTCTTCGCATTCGCAGAATCAGTTTCTTTCTTGAGGTGCCTTCCCTCTCTTCGGCGATTCTGTCAAGTTCCTCTGCAACCTCGAGGTTGCTGGGGAGAACTCGGGCACCTAACGTTTCTGAGGCTCTTTTTTTGGCTTGTTTGTACTCTTTTTCTTGGGATGTGTAGAGTAGGAGGGCGGCTTCTCGGGCGACTCTGTTTCTCTGAATTTTTGTGCGGTTGCGTTTCAAGACTTTTCCTCAACTATACCGTAATTGTGGAAGAAACTTTTGGGTTTTGCTGTTAAATGGCTTTTACTCTGCGTCGACTATTGTGCCGTCGTTGCCATAGCCGCTTCAGTCATGTGTGGTGCGGTTTTCATTATATAATTCATATAAACTTGAAAGGGTAATCACGTCTATGTCTGCTTCTCTTGACTTCAAATAATCGGAAACTTCTTCAAATTGAGATGTGAGATATTGTGTGCTATAAACGGCATTATCATCCACTATCTGATGAAACGTTAAAATGACTAATCCGTTTTGTAGAATCGCCGAGTCAATTCTGTTTTTGATAGCTTGCACTGACGTGGTGTTTGTGACGAGGAATGTTTTTAGTTTGTATTGGATGTCGTAGTCAAAGTTTGATAGATGCGGCTGGTAAGTACCATACACAAGTGTTCTTCCGAGACTATGGCACTCTCGTACAACATCAATTACAGTGTTATTGTAGCTGCCGTATGGATAGGCAAACAGGTGCGCGGACCTAACAAAACCGTTAGCAACAAGCCAATCATACGCCATGTTCACTTCATATTCGAGATCCTCCGGTGACAAAAATGATAAGTCGCGGTGATTGTATCCGTGATTGCTTATGTCCCAGCCTGCTTCATAGAGTATCTGGAGTTGGCTTACCGTCAGATAAGCTCCAGATCCCTCATAACCAGCTATTGTAAATCCGGTTCCTGCTCCGGCTATTGTAAACACGGTTCCTACTTGCTCATTTTTGTCCATTATGGGCTTGACGTTAAGTATGTTGCTCCATCCATCGTCAAACGCGATTATCGCTTTGGCTCTTGCCTGATAGCTGTGTCTGCAATCGTCAAAACTGGCGCCGGCGTTCATTCCTTCGTTGGGTCGCACTCTCACTCGCAACAAAACTATTGGGGAATTCCAAGATGCTTCACCTACAACACTAAACTGGGGTTTGGCGATGAGTATGTGATTCCACCCGTTCACAAGCGCGTAAAAGGGTATTCTGCGCACAAAGAATGATGACCAATCAGCAGTGGAGCTTAAGTAGAGGGATATAGCGTTCAAAGTTGTTTTGTTGTGCACGTACACCCAGAATATGATGTTTGTAGCATCTGAAAGGTCTAGGTTCGCTGTCTTTGTTGTGAAAGCAATATTTCCGTTTGTTCCAGTTAGTTTCAATGACTGGTTGCCCTGAATTACATTTGATGTGTCAGCTTCTTGTAATGCTCCAACTCCATCTGCTCTCCATTCATGTATGTGCTCAAAATCTTCAAATAATTCGCCTTCACTGAAAACAACCTGTTCAACATTATCGCCTTGTCCTCCATTCGAAGGCAAGTTCTCGGCTGGCGGCAAGGTAATGACAATTCCGCCTATAACAACAGCTAAGACAATGAGAAGAATGCCTAACTTGATTACGTTAGAAGACCCGCTACCCACATTTGTTCCTTCATTATCACCCATAATTACACTCTTCTTTATCACCATTATAATTTCAAGCCGTATTAAATATATGCGAAGAAAAAGAAACTAACCGGCAACATAGTTATTCGGAAGGCTTACTTACTTCAAAACCCTGTTCCTTAAACCATTTAATTAATCATTCTTTGAAAACTCTTTCCTCTGCTATCCTATTGACAAATTTGCATACTTTAACATCATCCAGTCTGACTTATCCCGTGTAATTCCAATAATAAATTTCTTGGTACATGTCTGCGATTGGAAAGTCCGGATCGTCATAAACAATGTCTAGACCTAATCCATACTGGTCAAGCAGGTCTTGGCATAACTCCCAGATTTGCTGTGATAGGTCGTCTGGTCCCCAGTATCCCCATATTCTATCGTCTAGGTGACGCATACCCCACGCGTAATTGTTAGGAAGAACTAGGGCGGCTTGGGCTTCCGTTTTTCCATACTCTTCGGGATGCTGTTGCATGTGGTTCCAGAATTGTTGCATGGCATCGAAGTGTTCATCCGTTAGTATCCCGTAGGGGTTGCCTGAAGGGTTTGTGGGATAGTTGAATATAATCACGTATTTTGCTCCTGTTTCATAGGCTACAAGCATGTCCTGAAGCATTTCTGGTCCAGTCTTATAGACTCCTTTCTCATTGTTTTCTGGGTCTCGATGCTTCCATACGATGATGGCGCCCCAGTCTTTCTGTTGAGCGGTCGCCGCGCCTCTGCAAAGCCCGATATGTTTTGGCGTAATCTGATTCCATCCTAGTTCAACAAACACTGTGTCGTAGCCTGCAAGGTAATCAAACCAGTACAGGGCATAATCAGAAGTGAAAGCCGTAATCGAACGGTCAGTCAGCTCATTAACTTGTAGATGGTTCACAATATAATCGAGATAACGTTTTTCTGCTTCGTCATAATCTCGGGTCACAGTCTGGTTGACCTCTTCTTCAATATATTGTTCCATTGCTTTATACGATTCTGGGTCAAATTCCTTAACAATGTGAAAAATCTGTGACCAGTTATAGTCAATTTGAACTCCACCGGGCTCATCAAAAAGGTAAACCCCTAAGAAACTGTCGCCCCATCGATCTTTAGCGAAGTCGAGCCACGGAATCTGCCATGTATGATCAGTGTCAAACCAGCCAAAAAACACGATGAAATCTAGTCCAGAGTCAACAGCGTAATCGCAGATTATGTTTATGGCTGTTTCATTCTTGCTTATTGGTCCTGATTGCAGCACAAACAGATTCGTGTAGTCTTTGGTTCTGTCAATTAGCAGTTTTGCCTCGGCAGCTGTGTTACCGCAGAAAGAAACTCCGAAATAAGGTTCCACTGGATATGTTGCTCCATTTTCTGGATCATTCGGTAAATAGACTACTATAGCCAACACTAAGGAAATGAGTATTAAAAAGAGGAAAATCCATCTCAGTCTAGAAATTAACCCTCGTGTTAAACTCAACCTGATCATCCTACCTATTAGTTTGCTTAAGTAAGTAAGGATTTTGGACCGTTAATTTGTTAGTTTTCTCGGGATTAGCACGCATTCTAGAGATTAAAATTTAACCTTTTTATGGTATTCCCTGCTTGTTCTGTAATTTACTTAGGTAATTCCCATTTCTTTGAAGAAAAAACAAAAAAATAAAAGAGAAAAGATTCTGAACGAAGGATAGACCTTAACTTGTGATGTTAGTATCTTCTTCGTTTAGCAAAACATTCTCGACAGTATACCGGTCTGCTTCCGCTAGGCTTGAATGGAACTTCACATTCTTTGCCGCACTCGGCGCAGACTGCTTTATGCATCTCTCGGCGCTCTCTGTATGACAAGTAACTTACACCTCCACATATACTCAACAAAGAACCAGTTCTCATGGAACTCCAATTCTTACGTATCAAACCAGTTAATGAGTCTCTTATAACTGTATGCTAAATTTTGACGCTGGAACCGTTGTCTTCAGAGTACACTAAAGGTGACCACAAGGAGAACATTCAACTCTTCGTGTTCACGATAAGCCTTTTTTTCCATTTTAACAGCATATTTGTGATATGTAGATGTAAAATGTCTCAAGCATCATGAGACAGAGAGGCGCACGCAAACAAAAAGAAAAGAAGGAATTAGTGATGATGTGTTATCGTTGTTGTGTCGGTAATAGTTTCAGCTCTTATGTTGCCAATTCAGAATATTTTTGCGCATGTTTCATTCAAATATTTCTGGATGCACGATTCTAGCTATTGACTCCAGACCGTCAATCATTGCCGGACCGGGCAGCAAAAGCCTCTCATCGATTTCATATATCTGATTGTTTTGCACAGCATCAATCTCGCTCCAACCTGGACGATTTTCGATCGTTTCAGGTGAAAGCCCACAAGCCGCGGACATGGCTCCTTTAGCGATTATTATGATTTCGGGGTTAGACACAATCACTTCTTCTGAGGATGTTGCCATGTATGCACCTGCAGAGTCTATAAAGATGTTTTTTCCGCCTGCCTTATTGATAAGTTCGTCAGCAAATGATTCTGAACCGTAACTCTGGTATCCCCCGTTGAAAAAGTATTCAATATATACTCGGGGTTTAGGCGCGTCTTGTGTTTTATCAGCGATTTCTTGAGCTTTTTCCTGTATAGAAGCTACAAGTGCTTCCGCCTCTTCAATCTGACCCGTGGCTTCTCCAATCAAAGTGATGTCCGCAAGCACATCGTCAAAGTTTTGTGGGTATATAATTATGGCAGTTTGACCAACCGCCTCTAGGTTTTCGACTGTTTGGTATTGTACTCTCATTGCTGCTATAACCAAATCAGGCTGTAAATGCACGATTGTCTCGATGCTCATATCAGAATATTGCCCCACTTTTGTTATGTTAAGTGAGTCAATTTTTTCTTGTATCTCTGGTGGATAATAATCATAGTTGTCTACACCGACAAGATTGTTTTCCAAATTTAATGCAAAAATCATTTCCGTGCAACTGGGTGCTAAGGACACTATTCTCTCAGGAGGATAGTTGGTTATCGTAACGTTTCTATCATAGTCGTCTATAATGCTTAGCGGGCCACTGCTTGTTTTCTCCGTTTTGTATAATTGTTGCCAAACAACTACTCCCGCAACTACGATGATTATTACTAATGCGAGAACAAGCACGATTGTTTTTGTTGTCATGATTTCAACTCCACATTTGGCTGGTTTATCCATCCACTCAAGATTTAATCATATTTCACCATATAACTATATAATTCTTACTCACCGTTACACGTCTTCTCCTAAGCTGGAAACATAATTACACATACACCAAAGTAAAAAGTTATTCTTCTTTCGGAGGCATCAACATAACGACAGCAGCCTTCTTGCCTATAAAACTTGGATCCATTTCAATCCGTATTCTGCCATAGGAGCATTTTCCCTCATGAGTTGGATGTGAACGAACGGTTACAAGTTTGCCATATGTTTTATCGATTTTTGGGAATAGTATTTTTTTGCATTCAGCTTACGTTATCTTGCGAAGAAGAGCCTTGTTTCTCCCATAGTTTTAATGTCAAGAGCCCTAACCTTCACCATCACGGGAAAATCTTTCACTGCTCTTCCAATGAGGAGGCAGTGGTGGGGCGGAAGTTCTTGAGCAATAGATTTCACGGTTTCAGAATCCACTCTCGCAGCTTTTGACACGGTTTCTAGGTCACGTTCATTAGTGAAGTTGAAGAGAAAGATGCTGTCGGCTTGGCGGTAGATGTTCTCTTTTATTGTGTCCGGTTGATTAGTCACGAAATTGGTGAATAACCCGAAGTGCCTCATCCGCGTAACGATGTCGTCCCAGTATGTTTCCCTAAGATAAAGATGAGCCTCCTCAGCAAAAAGAAAAACGGATTTGATCTTCCACTGATTCAGAAGCTTCACGAGATTCCCGAGAGTATACTCCAAAACAATCTGACGGTCAATAGACGAAACATCCTTCAAATTAATTACTAAAGCTCCTCCATTATCCCGAGTTTCCTCAAAAAGCTTTTCAAAACTTGTTGCCGCTTCATCGTCATCTGTAAAAAACCCTGAATTCACTAGACTGTAATAACGCGAGAAAAGAGCATCACGCACATGCATGTTACAGCTACATTTTCTAATGGCTTCTCCAAGGTCCTGAAGAGTAAACTTTCCTTGCTGACTCAACGATTTCCATATACGCTTAAACTCTCGGGTCGACGTTCCGGGAAGATCAAGAGCATGAACTAGAATCTTCAAAATGACGCTTAAGCCCATTTGAGACAAAGAAACCCTGAAGTTGGCTCCGGGAGTAAGCACATGCACCCTGTCACTATACTTGTTGCCTTCTCCTTTAGCGGAAAGACCTAAGCCAGCATATTCGCCATTAAGGTCAAGAACTACAACCGTAGCCTTGTAATCAACCAGACCTAAAACAAGCAGTTTCGAAAGGTGAGATTTTCCAGTTCCCTTCTTCCCAGTTATAATGTTCAGTCTCCCGTCGAGATCATGAGCCGTGATGTTTAAGGGAGAACCATCCTTAGTTTCACCGATATTGATAGAAAGATCTTCTTTGCCTCTCACATGTGCCAGCAGAGAATTGGTGGAAATTTTTGTGATTCCGGACTTGGAGCGGGAAGGAAGCCATGAGGAATTCACACGCAGCTTATCATTTAATATAGTTCCCCGAATCTTACAGAGAAGCATGCGGGCGTCTTGAATATGATTTATGTGAGATGAGACTCCTAGAGGATCAAAATTTTCGCCATAAATCTGCTCTCCGGTTGTGGAATCTCGAAGAAGTTCTTCAAGAAGCCCCGGAACACTGGCGAACTGAACATCAATTACCTGCGTAATCAACTTTCTGTTAACGTTAGTGTCCTCTACGATAAGATAGTCGCCTTTTTCAACGTCGTCTTTTGGAGAGCTGAGAATCTGAATGCTGTTTCCCTCCTTCTTGTAGAGCCTCATCTTTTATCCCTCCGCGCCTTTTCCAAAGGGTCCAAAAAGCAATCGACGCACATTCGGTCTCATAACTATCTTGAGTCCATACTGTTGGGCTATGAACCGTTGGATGCCGATTACTTCAGTGGCAGTGAAGGTTGAGAATATGTGAGCCAAACGTAACGTCTCAGGGTAGCTTTGAACAAGAAGATCGCTTCCGAGAAGACTCTGAACAGCCTCTATCCCCCGTTCCCGTGGAACCTTTCGGTCAATATCTAACCTGAAAGAGCACACTCCAGAAGTTAGTTTTGCGACGTAGACGTCTCCAAGGAGGAGGATGGGACCTGAAGATAAGGGAAAATCGTTTATTTGAAGGAGACAAGGGGGCTCAGCTTTTTCCGCATAATCAGTTAGCTTATGACCTGAAAACCTTAAGGTAGTGTTCTTAGAGAAAGCCAAAACGATACTGAGGCGATTTCTCGCAATCTCTAAGAGCCGAGACATCTCATCCACAGGGCTGTCAACCATTCCAGCCGTCATTGACCCGTCCCATAGGATAATGGTGCCGTACGCCGAACAGGAGATGCCGAGCTGGAGCCAGCGTTCAAGCAGGTTGCCCATTCTGGCTTGCATATTGGTGATGCTTGGGGCTCTGGGGTCTTCTGAGATTTCAAAGTGGCTGTTTCTGAAGAGCTTATAGATTTCCTTTTTGTTCTGTTCTGTTATGTGGAACGGGAAGGGTCCTATGCGTTGGTATCTGTATCTGTTTTTCTCTTTCCAGACTATTGCCCCTCTTATTGCACAGAGTACGCCTGTTTCGGTTTCTCCTATTCGTATGCTTGAAACGTCAACAGCAACAACAGGTCTCTCATCTAAGCTGCGTTCCAACGGAATTGTCTTTATTGTGGAGGGGTGTTGAATTCCCAGAATTGGTGTTGCGTCTTCAATATGTTCTGTTGCGGGTTGATTGAGCGGGTTTTTGGTAGGTTGCAGATAGTTGCTTTCAATGTTTTTCAGGGAGCTGAGGCTTAGTTCCATGAATGTTTGGGGGAGTTGTAGGTTCTCTATGGAGGGTGGAAAGTTATATGTTGGTGTTGTTGTATAGTTTAATTGTTCAATCAATAACATTCACCAATATGGATGTGATTTAGGTGGTGCAATATTTAAATGTTGCGCATGCACATCATGCACAATTCAATAAACAATAAGGGAGCAAAATGACAGAAGACACAAACCCTCCAATCCGCCTAAAAATGAAAGTAGGAAACCTAGAATTCGAGATCGAATGCAAACCAGACCAGCTAGAAGCAGCCGTAAAAAGAATCCTGTCAACAGTAACAGCATACTCAAAGGAACCCATAATCATACCAGAACGCCCCCTCCCCTCGCCAAGGGCAGAAACATGCAAAAGCCTCATACAAAAACTATGGTCAGAAGGATGGTTTGCCTCTCCACATGGATTGGGGGACGTCCACAGCGAAATGGCGCGCAGAGGCTTCCACTACGACCGCACAGCAGTAGCCCACGCACTAGTGGACCTAGTGAAAGACGGCTTACTGACCAGAGAAGGACAACCCCGACGTTACCGTTATGCCCAAAAAAGACCGCCTAGAAACTAAAAACTTTTTCACGTAATGATTTTTCACTCTGTTGAGTAGATCAGAGGAGTTCTTTTAGCTCTTTCCACTTCTCCAAGAAATCCAGTCCTCTCTTAGTTGTTACGTATCTGGTTGAATTGTTGTGGACTTCCAGAAGTTCCCGCGATTGCAGTTCAGAGAGATAATGCTGAAGCATCTTCCATGACAGATTTGTCCCGTACATAACATGCGTCTTGGTCTTCGGCTCTGAACATAAACCAAGAATCTCTGCCATGATTTCTAAACGATCTCTCTTAACCATCGCCATCACAAGAAAGTATTCCTTTGTCAGTGAAGCGTTTTTAATGTATCTGTTTTGTATCTCTGTTGAACAGCATTCTTTGCTAAGTAAACCCTGTTTATGTCCCGTCTAGGCGCCATAATAACGGAAAACAACAGTTTACCAAAAGCAAGCATGACAACCAATTAGACGACATGTCCCAAAATGCATCTAGAAACATCACTAATGACTACCATACAGCATTGACACAACATGTAACCCAGAAACTATAACCCTAATTGACCGGAGTACCCCCTATTTTGTGGGGTTCCAGATACATGTTATAGCCTTCTGGTCACAGGCTTGAACGCAGGGTACAATACCGCTTTCGGGTTTGCAGGGAGAACATGTATATCTTATTTTTTTGCGATGTTCTTCTGTGACTGCGGCTACAAGTTTGTCTTCAAGGTCAATAAACATGGTTTCCATCTTCAATGCTCCCTGAGGACATTTTTGTATGCATTCGCCGCAGCTGTTGCATTTCTCCGCGTCAATTACTATGTAATATTCGCCTGACCCGTCTTGGTAACCATAATACGTTATAATCTCTATCAACCTCAGCGTTTAAGGGATTTTTCGTATAGTGCCTTGGCGAAGAGGGCGGCTCCTATGGCGCCGGCGGCAATGGGGTCGCGTCCAGTTTCCTTCAAGTTTGGAACTGGAAGGCTTTTCATGCCTAAAATGTTCTCTACTCTGCGTACTATACCAATGTTCTTGGATTGGCCCCCAGTGATTACGAAGTCTCTTTCACAACCCACCTTTTCTACAAGTTCGCTCATTCTGATGGACATGGCTCTCATGTATGCAGCTAAGACTTTTTCTTTGGACCATCCTTTACGCAACAGTCCAACCGCCTCCGTTTTCGCGAACACGACGCAGGTGCTGCTAACTGGCTTTGGTTCTTCGGTTACGCTCAGGGATACTTTGCCAACCTCTTCGATGGGTATCTTCAACAGGTCAGCGATAACTTCCATTCCTCGTCCAGTGCCTGCTGCACACTTGTCATTCATCAGGAAAGAGACTACTTTACCATTCTCGTCGCAGCGGATTGCTTTAACGTCCTGCCCCCCCACATCCAGCACTGTTCTTACTGATGTACCCCAAATGTAGTTGGCGCCTTTGGCGTGGCATGCGATTTCTGTGATGGCTCTGTTAGCCATTGGAACGTTCACTCTCCCGTAACCAGTTCCCACAATATAATTGAAATCTTTTAACTCCAAGCCGGTTCCTTCCATAGCCCAGTCCATTACTTTCTTGGCGCTGTCAGAGCTATTAGAGCCAGTTCGCATTACGCTCCACGAATATATTTCGCCATCCGCCATGATAACCGCCTTAGAACCCACTGAACCAACGTCCACCCCAGCAGTTATTACATCAGCTTTCTTCCAGTCTCGGCCTGGCATAACACTGTGGTATTCGAGCCATCTCCAGTAATCCACTTTTTCCTTTTTCTTCTCCATCTTCTTCATTGCCTCCTTCCAGCTCTTTTAGCGGCAATTAGGGCGGCTCCCACAGCACCAGCGAACAATGGTTCTTCAGGTATTAGTATCTCCATTCCCAATCTCCTCTTAAGAGAAGCAATGAAACCGACATCTTTAGCCACTCCCCCCACAAGTGTAATATCCTGATTTATTCCCAATCGATACACCATAGAGGAGACCCTCTCAGCCATGGCGTCAAAGATAGCCCTGGCAATTTCAGGTTTTGGTTCTTCTCTGTGAATCAGGGAAACCACATCAGACTCTGCGAAGATTACGCAACTGGCGTTTATGGGACTTGCCCTCTCTGCCTTCAATGACAGGGACCCCATATCATCCAATTCCACTTCTAGGGCCCTTGCCATGGCCTCGATGAAGGTGCCGGCTCCAGCTGCACACCTAGCGTTCACCACAAAATCCAACATTATCCCCTTTTCGTCAAACCTCACTGCCCGCGCCTCCTCAGCCCCAACATCTATCACAGTTCTCGCTGAAGAGAAAAAGTAGGCTCCTGCCCGGGCGTCAGCTCCCATCATGCTGACAGTGCTGTCTGAAAAGGGAGCCATCTCCACACCGGCGCCGGTGGCTGTAACATGCTGTATGTCCTCGCGGGACAGTTTGGCGTTCTGTAGTGCCTCTTCGAAGGCTTGTTCAGCGGCTTTGGTGGGTTCGAATCCAGAGAAGTTTTGGTTTCGGGATAAAATCTGATTGTCTTTCAGGATGACTACTTTCACCCGTTGGGTGCCCATGTCTATTCCAGCAGTAAGCATTTTTGCATCTCTTCATATGTCGATTCTTGCTTCCAGCATCTCTAGGAAGGCTTCGATTCTTGTCTTCATCTGTCCCACATCTTCCCTAGTATATTCCGTGTCAAGGTAATATACGGGTAGACCCATGCGATCTAAGATACGCTTAATTCGTGCGTATTCCATGGCGTAAAGGATGCATCCGCGAACTACGTAATAAATCACTCCGTCAACCTTGTACTCTTTGATTCTGTTCATGAGCCAGTTGACGCGGTCCTCGTTTCCATGTTCTGAGGTGAAACAGGGGCATGTGGATGCCATAAGGTATCTTTCGCTTACGGCATCGAACATATCGCTCATAGTCCATTCGTCTACTCCCACTGGGTCGTAGAGAATTCGATCCCCTGAACATTGCTCATCAACAACCAATACTCCTTGAGGGTTCGATTCTTCGATCAGGTTGGGAACCTTCCAGCTGTCAGGCCATAACATTGGAGTCCCTGTAACCATCACCCTTGGCGTGTCAGGAGGACAAGCCCAATTTTTTTGTTCAAGCCTTTTTTCCAGTTCATCACACAGTTCATCTGTCTTTTGGGTCCACCGTTTTATGTCGTCCCACAGGCTTGTTTGATTCACGAGCATGGCATCCCTTCCCGTGATTACCGGAGAGCCTTTCCTCAGGTCTTGTAGCCTACGAAAAGCCTTCGTTGCTTTCTGCATGACCTCTATTGAAGACCTAAGGTTTTTTCTGGTGATCTTGTTTCCTGTCAATTCCTCAATTTTTCCTTTTATCACCTGCATCTCCTCCTTCCACAGGGTCAGGGACTGGGGGTCATCTTTGACGCGCGGAGGACTCATATACCATATAGTTTTGAAGTCTGACAAGATTTCGCTCAGTTTGGTTCTGCCGTCACATGTGAGCGGGATTATTATAGCGTCGCTGAGCTCAAGATATGGAGAGAGATTCACCATCTTTGCGCCAACCGTGGATCTTATGACTGGACAGACCTCAACCGGCATGATTCTGTCTCCAAGTTTTGCTGCGTCATACCATCCCGAGCCTACGCGAACTGGAATGGCGCCTGCAGCCAAGATCAACTCTATAGGCGCAAACATGCAGGAGTAGCCAATGAGCTTCTTTCCTGCCTCTTTCTGTTCACGAATCTCTTTTTCGCGTCGCCCAAAAAAGTTTGAGATTTCATCGAAGTATTCCATGGCTTCCGGTCGGTTCGGCCATGTTTTTTTCATTCTTTCGATGTTTTCTTCAATCACCTTAATGGATGCAGCTTTGATCGAGCTTCCTAGTTCTTCGATCTCTTTCTTAGACATTTCAGGAATATACTTCGATCCTACCTCGATTTCGCTTGCCATCAGAACACCTCACTCACTTTTAACCAGTTTTTGGATTTGTAGATTGAAGTGGCTATGACTCCTTTTCGGAATCCAGCTCCGATGCCTGCACTGTAACTTATGACGTAGAGAAGGCATGCAGAGGTGCAGAAAGTGAGCCCATACAATAAGCCTAAGATGAGCGATGCAATGTAAGGATTCGAAATCTGCTGTAACCCTGTCATCTTGATAGGAAACCTTGAACTTGTTAGAGCAGATAGATAGAAACAGTGACATTTAACTATTACCATAAAATCATCGAATAAGATATTCACTCTTCTGTATTGGTTAACTGTAACATAGACAGTTACCTGAACATCACATATTAGGAGACTAATAACAGCGTATTGTTGAAAAACAGCTTTTTTCTAAAATTCCATAAAGAAGCATCATAGTCTCTCCTGAATGCTCCAACGTTTAATAACGTATTGTTGTATTGTTACTGTTTGAGGCTACAAAATGGGCATTTGGAGGCTTCTTAAACCCGAAGTTGGGGACGCTTTCACAAACATGGCTGTTGACGAAGCGGTTATGAAAGCCAGAATCGAGGACAGGGTACCCAACACCCTCCGCTTTTACATGTGGAGTCCCTCAGCCGTTTCAATAGGTCGCTTCCAAAAACTCCACAACGAAGTTCACGTAGAAAACTGCAGAGACCATGGCGTAGACATTGTAAGAAGAATCACAGGCGGTGGAACCGTATACCACGACTCTGACGGAGAAATCACCTACAGCATAGTAGCCAAAACCAGCGAGTTAGGATGCGCGGACTTGGACATGCTCTCTGCATACCAGAAAATATGCAGCGGACTCAACGAGGCAGTTAAAATCCTCGGCGCCAAAGCCGAATATCGTCCGCCAGACCCTAAACGGTGCCCCAACCTCACAATAAGGGGAAAAAAAATCTCCGGAAACGCCCAATCTTCTAAAAAAGGTGTTTTGCTTCAGCACGGAACATTCCTACTGGACATAGACCACGAAAAAATGTTCACCTTTCTGAAGGTTCCTTGGGCAAAAACATTAAACGACGTGCTGAAGGTGTCGAAGAGAAAGCTGACTTCTGCACGGCAAGAGCTTGACTCAAACTTTTCTACACAAGAGGCTTACCACGCATTAGTTAGGGGCTTCGAGAAAGCGTTGAATATACAGTTTGTTGAGGAAGAACTCACAGAATACGAACGTAATCTAGCTGAGAGATTGAAAAAAGAAAGGTTTGTGACCGAGGATTGGAATTTCCTCGGCAAAGCATCCATCTAAATGCATTTTCTACAGTAGCGCATACATGACTATTGTTGGAGCAAACACTGAAGCTACCAAAGACATTACCGTAATCAACGTGTTCAATGAAGGTCCCGCAGTGTCCTTGAATGGGTCTCCAACAGTGTCACCTACAACAGCCGCCTTGTGAGTCTCTGAACCTTTACCGCCCAAAGCTCCAGCTTCAATGTACTTCTTGGCATTATCCCACAATCCGCCAGCATTAGACATCAACAAAGCAAAGATCAATCCCGAAAAAATGCTGCCTGCCAGATAACCACCAAGAGCCTGTATTCCGCCAATGAACCCTACCGCCAATGTGATACCGATAGAAAGAACACTTGGAGGAATCAACTCCTTCAATGCACCTTTAGTGGCTATGTCAACACAAGACGCGTAATCTGGTTTCACGCCCTCTTTTCCCTCTTTTAGCCCCGGAATCTCCCTGAACTGCCGCCTGATTTCCTCAATCATAATAAATGCATTCTTGCCAACGCTGAGCATTACCATCGCTGAAAACACTGCTGGTATAGCAATACCAATTAGCGCACCAGTCAAAACCAACGGATCCATCAGATTAAAGCTGATTATTTGTCCAGTTTCGGCTTGAGCTATCTCTTTAAACGTTGCAAGCAGCGCAATTACTGTTAATCCTGCTGCTCCAATAGCAAATCCTTTAGTTATAGCCTTAGAAGTGTTACCCGCGGCATCAAGCTTAGCCGTAATATCCAGCACTTCTTCTTCGAATCCTGCCTGCTCTGCGATTCCTCCTGCGTTGTCTGCAATGGGTCCGAAAGCGTCACCAGCTACAATCATCCCAACAATAGATAGCATTCCAACTGCCGCCATGCCAATTCCGTAAACTCCAGCTCCTTCCGCTCCAATGAAGTGTTCGGCTACAGTGTATGATCCTATAGAAGCAAATGCGATTCCTAGAAGCGCCGGAAACATGCTTAGCAATCCGTAAGAAAAGCCTGTGATTATATTAACAGCAGCACCAGTTTGTGATGCCTCGGCTGTTTTTATTACCGGAGCTTTGTCTATCGACGTAAAGTAGTCTGTTGTGATTCCTATAACAACACCTCCAACTAATCCAATGACCGCTGATGCCCAGACGCCAATATTGATTTCCATGTAGTATGTTACTGCGTAAGTTAAGGCAGCAAACATGATGCATGTTAGGTATGTTCCCATGTTGAGAGCACTTCCCGGATTTCCGTTTTTGCCCACTCGAACTATTGCAACTCCCAATATTGAAACTACAATACCCAATCCAGCAAACACTAATGGCACGTCACCATATGATATTGATGCATAAGGAGCTAGCTTTGATAGCGCCACACCCAATATCATAACCGCAACGACACTCGCTACATAGGAGTCAAAAAGGTCCGCCCCCATTCCTGCTACGTCACCCACATTATCGCCAACATTGTCCGCTATAACTCCAGGGTTTCTAGGATCATCCTCAGGGATGTCCATTTCAACTTTGCCCACAAGGTCTGCACCCACATCAGCAGTTTTTGTGTAGATTCCACCACCAATCTTTGCGAACAATGCCATCGCGCTTGCTCCAAAGCTGAAGCCTAGAACCATGTTTGGGTCGTTAGTAAGTGCATATACAACACTTAGTCCAAGAAGGGCTAATCCAACTACGGCTAATCCCATGACGGCTCCTCCACGGAAAGCTATCGGGAATGCTTTGTTCAGTCCCTGTTTTGCGGCATGTGCGGATTTGACGTTTGCTTTTAACGCAACGGTCATTCCCAAGAAACCCGCCAAGGCAGAACATACTGAACCAAAAACGTAGGCTACTGCCATAATGGGATCAAGAAATATCGCTAAGACCGCGGCTACTACCACAACGAACACTGCAAGATACTTGAACTCTACTTTCAGGAATGCCTTGGCGCCTTCTTGTATGGCATCCGCAATTTCCTGCATCTTCGCGGTTCCGCTACTTTGCCTGTTTACGTAGAAATAAAGGTAAATTGCAACTAGTATTGACGCTATAGCCGTAATCGGCGCAATTGTCCAATCAATCATCATAATATTTTACGCACCCGTGTTTTGAGGTATTACGGTTTCAACATGTCTGTCTTAAGTTTTTCGCCATAAAGGTTATCAGAGTACTTGGTTCATAACTCTGTTTTGACATCTAACCTCAAACTCAGCCAAATTTCAGACTTCAGTGTAGCCGTGAGAAAAAATTTGCATCAATTGGAAGAAACGCTTTTTAAGAGCAAGGTGACCCTTAAACTTCAAAATCTTCCAGTCAGCAAGACAGGCGGTTGAAATGGACCCCCAATGGCACTCCATGGAAAAGGAGAAACTCCTAGAATCTCTAAAAGCCACCGAAACAGGCTTGAGCACTGAAGAAGCTGAACGTCGACTGCAAGAGTTCGGACCCAACGAACTTGTGATGAAGAAGGGAGTAAACCCCATTCAGATATTCTTCGGACAATTCAAGGACATATTCGTAATCATGCTTCTAATAGCCATCGGCATCTCCGTCGCGATAAACGAGATCATAGACGCCGCAACCATAGGCACCATCGTGTTCCTCAACGCCATAGTCGGTTTTATACAAGAATATCGATCGGAAAAGGCAATGGAAGCAATGAAAAAGCTTACTGCCCCCAAAGCCCGAATTCTGAGGAATGGGAAAGAGTTGGTCATTCCCTCCCGAACTGTTGTGCCCGGAGACATCGTTCTCTTGGAAGCTGGAGACCGCATCCCCGCTGACGCTCGACTCCTCAACGTTGTGGACCTGAAAACCGACGAAGCGATTTTAACTGGTGAATCCACAGCCGTGTCCAAACTGGACGGGGTTATTGACGAAAAAACGCCTGTAGCTGACAGAAAAAACTCAGTTTTCATGGCAACCCACATAACTTACGGCAGAGGCAAAGCTGTAATAACCTCCACTGGCATGGGAACGGAATTCGGCAAAGTCGCCAAAATGGTTCAGTCCGTGGAAAAGGTGGATACTCCTCTCAAGGCGAAACTGACAAAGTTCGCCAAAAAACTGGGAATAATAATTGTAGTTATGTGTGTCATCATTTTCTTACTTGAATTGTATGAACTCTTTGTTCTCGGAACAAGCGAGATAAGTGATATAATAAATGCCTTTGAAATCTCAATCGCACTTGCTGTCTCAGCGGTTCCGGAAGGTTTGCCTGCTGTGGTAACTGTGTCCCTTGCCCTAGGCGCCCGGGAACTCGCAAAACGTAATGCACTCATAAGAAAACTTTCATCCGCAGAAACTTTAGGCGCTACAGACATCATCTGTTCCGACAAAACAGGCACGCTGACAAAGGGCGAAATGACCGTGCGCAAAATCTACGCCAACAATAAAATGATTGACGTAACAGGTGCCGGCTACGAATCAAAAGGAGACTTCCTCCTAAATGGGGTTCCCATAGACCCGAAAGAAGATACACATCTTAATCTGCTGTTGAAAGCCAGCACATTATGCTCCAACGCCAGTTATGACGGACAAAAAGTAATTGGAGACACCACTGAGGCAGCATTGATCGTAGCAGCCGCAAAGGCGGGAATTACAAAAACAGATCTTGATAACAGTTATTCCCGTCTTCAGGAAGTGCCCTTTACCTCCGAGAGAAAACGTATGGCGACAGTTCACAGGTCACCGGAAGGAGAGGTCTTCTCATACGCTAAAGGAGCTGTCGAAATCCTCTTAGACCGCTCAGAACACATCCTCAAGGGTGGCAAAACAGTTAGGCTAACCAATAAAGAAAAAGAAAAAATCTTAAAGACAAACGAGGAGATGGCAAATCAAGCTCTCCGTGTCCTCGCCATAGCCTACAAAGAGTTACCAAAAAATGAAACTGGGAAATACGACGAAGAAGAATTGGAAAGCAACTTAATTTTCATAGGCTTAGAGGGAATGATTGACCCGCCCCGAGATGAAGCGAAGGGCGCCAATGAACTGTGCCGAAAAGCAGGCATAAAAACCGTGATGATTACTGGAGACCACAAACTCACAGCAGTTGCCATTGCCAAAGAGTTGGGCATAATGGAAAGTGATATGGCTCTGACAGGCGCCGAACTGGACAAAATGAGTGATAAAGAATTCGACAAAATAGTGGAAGAAGCATCAGTTTACGCTCGGGTCTCTCCGGAACACAAGCTTCGAATAGTCAGAGCTCTGAAAAAGAAAGGGCACATCGTTGCCATGACCGGAGACGGAGTTAACGACGCACCAGCCCTCAAACAAGCAGACATAGGCATAGCCATGGGCATCACAGGAACCGACGTTACCCGAGAGGCTGCAGACATGGTGCTGGCAGACGACAACTTCGCCACAATTGTCACTGCAGTTGAAGGCGGACGAGCCATATACGATAACATAAGGAAATTCTCCTTCTTCCTGTTGCGTTCCAACTTCGACGAACTTCTTGTCATAGGTCTCTTTGCTTTGTTGGGTCTAGAACTGCCCTTAGCGGCTGGCATGATTCTGTGGATAAATCTGATAACAGACGGCGGTCCCGCCTTAGCTTTGAGCTTGGATCCACCCCAGAAAGACTTGATGGACAAGCCTCCGCGAGACCCGAACGAAGGCATACTTCATGGAAGATTTGCCTCGATCATAGCCAGCTTTGTAACCCAATTCCTCGGAACAGGAGTACTGTTCTTCGTAGTCTTCTATGTGTGGGGAGGCGGTGCACGTGAAGCGCTTCCGCGTGCGCGAACAATGGCTTTTGTGCAAGCCACCCTACGGGAATTGATGGTAGTTTGGAACTGTCGATCAGAACGAAAGAATGCATTCAGGGTCGGATTCACTTCAAATAAATTCTTGCTATTCGCAGTGGTTGCCTCGGCATTGCTGACTGTTCTAGTGCCTTTCACAGGTTTGTTCGACACAGCACCCCTAAGCCTCATGGATTGGGCCATCGTTCTACCGTTGTCATGTTCAGGGTTGCTTATCCTGCCTGAGGTTTTCTATAATAGAAAAATTTGGCGCTGGAAGTAGTCCCCGAAAACTAAACTCTGCTGATTCACTACCTAGAAATATTTAGTTTAAATCCTTCTTTACAATCTTTATTCACTTTTCATAACTGTGATAAGGTCTCAGCGTAAGCGATTTCTGAAGAACAATGAGCAAAGCACCATTACGTTTGCGATTCCTGTTCCACAGTTTGGGTCTCGGTTGCGTAAGCAGCGCCATCTTTCTGCAGATGCTAGTCTTCTGGAACATCTCACAAACAGGAATTTTCAAGGCCACCGAGCAGAACCAAACGATACTATCATTCGAGATTTTTCTAACAATCTTTGCTTTGATCTATTTTGTTTACATGTACCAAAATTTTGTCCGTTCAATACGGTAAATTATGCCCAAACATCTTGAAAAGATTCTGTAATCTTCGAAAGCAACAATGGGGAAACACTTTCGAAGCACATAACAACTGTTAAATATTTCTCTGCACGAAAAAGAAGGAACAGTGATTTTGAGAGGTAAAAACAGTGACGCTCAAAAAACTATGCGTAATGGCGCTATGTACATTCCTTTTAACCTTAGCCTTTTCTGGGGTCGGCAAGTCAGCCCCTGAAGAAGCACCGAGTGTTTACTATCTTGAATATGGCGGTCTCAAAATAGACATTAGGGCTCCGGATCAAGCCTATCCAGGCGAGAACATAACCGTTACCGTGAAAACAGAAGCTGTTGTACCGCAGATTTACGTCAAATACCTTAACGTGGACCTTTATGGCGTTGTAAACGCTACAACCGAAGTTTACTT
>Ga0307434_1000381_pt1 | contig 32201 bp, 22 predicted proteins | sample SalMarWE160220MG_FD_202156 | JGI IMG/M metagenome (GOLD analysis project Ga0307434, IMG submission 202156) | Salt marsh sediment microbial communities from the Plum Island Ecosystem LTER, Massachusetts, United States - WE1603-220 | ecosystem: Environmental > Aquatic > Marine > Intertidal zone >... | reverse complement strand
AGGTGGAAAGATGCCGGAGCGAGTTGCGTTCTGGCCTTGCGAACATTGAAGCTCACTACGGGCCGTTGGCAACAGTTCTGGAACTATGTAATGAGACATGGATGCACACTATGTTAAGCGAGCACCCTTCTGAAATGCCAGGCTTGAATCAACTCAGTATCGTTAGCCCAACACATTTTCCTCAGGCAAACCTGCGAAGATTTATTATTGCCGTACATGGAATTTTTTGGAGTTTGTCACCTGTTGTCCTATAAAAACAGGGCCTATACCGAATTACTCAGCATAGGCCCCGAACTAACACAAGACCTGATGGTATTGGCTACAAACGTCTTTACTCAGCAGCGGCATCTCTCGGCCGGTACAGACGAATATCATCAAAATACATTTTGCCCGCACCGCCGGGCGTGGCTATATTGCCTTTAGTACCCAGGCCAATTGCTATCCTGTCGACGTTGGTCAGGACTATGCCCTGGTCGGCAAAAGCCTGGAGCGGAATAATCCACTCGGTCCAGATGTTTGTTGTTGCTGCGTCTGTGTTTTCATTGATTACTACCGCAGGAGTACCCGCGGCGTTGGAAACCGCAACGTACAACGGCTCAGGACTGTTGCTCTCGATACCGATATCCTGGCTGACCCACAGCGAGTCGACGTTGCCGGTCATGCTAACATTAGAGTATTTAGCTTCGCAGGTGGCGTCTGCGTTGTGAGCGGTTAATGCTAAACCTATATAAACTTTCGTGCTCATTGAGATATTTTGCGGATTCCACGCCATCGACTGCCAGGAGGTGCCGTTGCTGGAATAGTAAGCTTTGAAGTTGCCCACGAGGTCCCGCTCTAACCTTACCCAATATGGAGCGGTGATCGCCATTTGCTCTTCCGTTGCTATCGAGGTGTCGCTCGTGACGCTTATGTCGGTATCACTTCTCATCTGGAATCGACATCCCATTTCGGAGGTGATATACACGGCGGCGAACTTCGAGCCTGCATCCAGTGTTTCGCGGATCATCACGCCGGCCTTGGCCCACTGGTCCGTATCGCCTACGCTGAGCACACGGGCCTCGATCGACCCGACGCCGATGAGCGTCTGATAGGCGTAGTGGAACTGGTCTGCGGTTCCGGCGATATCCGCGCCCGTAGCGGTAATCGTATAGGTGCCAACGGGTCCTTCAGTAAAGTTGCCGACAGAAGCCGGAAGGCCTCTGAACCAGATTGACAGTTCCGTTACGCCTTCCTCCGTCCAGTCACGCGGTGCTGTCAGGGTCAGTTCCGTTTCGGAATATTTCGAGTAGCCCTGCTTGTTGTTATCGTATGCAAGGGGCATTGACTGACGGTCGTTGTGGATAATGGTTTCCTCGGTATATGAGGCAGTCGTTTCGTCGCCGACGGCAGCGCCGGTGCCGTTGCCTGCAAAATATAGCTCGGTTCCGAGTGCTCCGTAGCCAAGCCCATCATGCCAGGCGTACCATATCTGGTTCTGGTCGGCGTCGTAATCCTCAAAGTTATCTATAAGAAGGAAATCGCCTGTCGTAAAGCTCCAGAGGGTGCCGGCCCACGGACTATCGGGATTTACGCTGTTAACCTCATCCACACGCCAGTAGTAAGTCGTCGCCCAGGCGAGTTTGCCAGGATCGTAGCTCTCGTCACCTACTGCCTTGACGCCTTTGTACTCGGGTGAGGTATTTGTGGCATTCTTCACTGTGTCTTCATCTGTGCCGAAATACACCTCATGCGAAGCGGCATAATCTCCCGCGTTCCAGACGAGAACCGGCGTCATTTTCGTACCGGTTGCCCTGTTGGCCGGGCTTGGGCTGCTGGCACGAATCGGTGGTGATAATGCCGCCTGGGGAACAATCTGTTCCAGTGTCGATGGACTCGACCAGAGCAGCTCTGCCACTGCACCATTACCACTTTCATAGTACTCCATTTGAAGGCTGTAAACATTACCGGCCACAAGATCGATCTTGCCGCTGTTCTCGGTGTTATCGTGGTCGGTCCAGTTGTCCACAAGCTTCTGACCGTCCACCCATAGACGCACGCCGTCAGCGCTATTTGTGTAGAAGATATAATTTTCTGTGAATGCCGCCTCGATTTCGCCTGTCCATCTGACCGAGTATGCACCCGCTCCAAGCGCATCATCCGGTGGCGCGCCGTCCGGCCAGTTGAAGTTGATCTGGGGATCTATACGGGTCAGCACATGATTGCTTAAATCCGTGCCTCGGAAGTACTCCGCTCTTACACCTCCACCGGGAACGGCCGTTGTGAAGCTCCAGACATCACCTGTATGCCTGGCCGATCCGTCGTACTCATCGACCCGCCAGTAATAGCTTTTCCCAGTTTCAAGAGGACCAGGAGTGTAGGTTGTTAATCCCAGCGGAGCCCCTCCGACAGCACTGCTGACATCGTCAAAGTTATCACCAAAATACACAAAATGTAGTTTTGAACCGAATCCTGCAGTCCAGCTAAGAGTCATATTCGGATTGATGAATTTGGCCCCGGTAGCTGGCTGGGGTTTGTAGGCTTTCTTGCTGGGAACCGTAAAGCTCCAGACATTGCCTTTCCACGGGCTATTCGGATTCTCGTCGTTGATCTCGTCGATTCGCCAGTAGTATGTTGTTCCCGGGACGAGCCCATCGGGAAGTGCATATCCGGGGAAGCCGGCAACAAAGTAAACGTCGGTTTGATTGCCTCTGAATGTATCGCCTGTACCATTATTCACATCATCGAAATTATCACCTATATACACATCATGTGAAACCGCATAAGCACCTGGCGTCCAACCTAAAGTTACCCATGTATCAGGATAGAGAACGCTATCGGCCGGACTGGGCCCCCAGGCATAAGGCCAGGGCTCAGCTTCCATGATAGCCTGAATCTCCGATTGCGATATCGGTCGGTCGTAGATACGGACATCGTCTATTGCACCTTGTAATAGCCGTTTGTCATCACCGGTTCTCTCATGGTCAAGGATCCCCAGGGCTACCCCAAATGTATCACCTGGATTGAACACGCTGTTGTCGGTGGCAGTTCCTGCTTCCTGTCCATCAATGTACAACCTGATCTGGCCATCTGCTTTAACTATCGCCGCATGATGCCACTGGTCGTCGTCGTATCTTGTAGTTGTGTAGATGTTGCTTCCACCACCGGTTCCCAGAGGATAACGATGCAAATATCGTAGGGTGCCGTCTGCCCTAACCTCCAGCAAAATACCATGTACCACACCGGGTGCATAGGCCGACAGCACGTCCTGTTCATCTCCAATATCGCTACCTGCTCTGAACCATATAGTGATCGTATAAAACGGAAGGTTAAAATCTCCATCGATAAAGGCATATTCCCATGTGTCCTGTGAGTCCACGGTTCCGTCTAACAAGAGAATGCCTCCGTATGGACTTTCCTGCCCCCATGAGACGTTGCCGGTTATTTCGGCATTGACGCTTTTTCCGCTAACGTCTCTGGCGAGAGCCCCGGCACCGTCCTCGAATGACCACCAGCCGACAAGGCCTGGATCAACATTCCCGGCGGTGCTTATGCCGGCCAGACCCAGTATTAAAATAATACAAAATGAATTGACCAGTTTTCTACTCATAATAATCCTCCTTCAAAAATAAGCTTATATGAAGCGACCAATAATGCTTTTCACTTACACGATATCCGATTTGTCTTCAGCCGGGACAATGATTTGTGATTTAACATCACCTCCTTTTCTTAAAAGCATGATGTACGTCGCTTATTGAAAAGTCAAAACCAAATCAAACGAAACAAAATTATGCTGCTGAGAGACTGAAAATTCGCAGGTTCCAGCAATCCTGTTTATACCAGATTATACACTCTTTTATCAAGGGAAATCTCTGGATTGTGCATTATAATAATTTCAGTAAGTATAAACCGATACCATGATTGTCAGGATAAACAACGAAAGTGCTGGATTCCCGCTCTCGCTCCGAATGACAGCAATGCTTAATCGGCTCTAATTAACTAAGTCTGATATAAAAACAGGGCCTATACCGAATTACTCGGCATAGGCCCCGAATTGGTACAAGACCTGATAGTATTGGCTACAAACGTCTTTACTCAGCTGTGGTTTCTCTCGGTCGGTAAAGGCGAATATCATCGAAGTACATTTTGCCCGCACCGCCGGGCGTGGCCATATTGCCTTTAGTGCCCAGGCCAATCGCGATCCTGTCAACGTTGGTCAGGACTATGCCCTGATCGGCAAAAGTCTGAATCGGGATGATCCACTCCGTCCAGGTGTCGATCTGTGCCGCAGCCGGATCATCGTATACCACAACCGCAGGTGTGCCGGCATTGTTGGACAAAGCCACGTAAAGCGGCTCAGCAGCGTTACTGGCAATGCCGATATCCTGGTGTGCCCACTGCCCGGTGACTGTTCCGGTAGTCGTGACATTGGAGAATACCGCCTGGCATGTTAAGGCGACATCATGTGCTGTAACCGCCAAACCTATATATACATTCGTACCCATCTGGACGCTCGACGGTAAATCCTGCATTTCCCAGGTAGATCCATTAGTAGAATAATACGCCATAAAACGGCCGGCTGCGTCACGCTCTATCTTTACCCAATACGGAGCAGTGATCCCGCCGGTCGTACTGTCGACGCTTGTACCTCCCGTTTCGGGACGTCGCTGGAAGGAAACACCTTCAGTAGGTGTGACGGCCATCATCGCGTGCGCCGAATCCGGATCAAGTGTTTCTCGAATCATCACGCCGGCCTTAGCCCAGATATTTGTGTTCTCGATGCTCTGGACTCTCGCTACAATCGAGCCGGCGCCGGTGAGCATTTTATAGGCGAAGTGGAATTCGTCGGCTTCCACGCCATTCACTGCCCAGATATCTGCGCCGGAGGCAGTCATCGTATAGGTGCCGACCGGGCCCTCAACGAAGCTGCCGACAGATCCCGGATAACCTCTGAACCACAGCGAGATTTCCGTAATGCCTTCTTCAGCCCAGTCTCGATGGTCTGTCAACGCATGCTCGACTTCTGAATAGTAAGCGTAGCCCTGCTTGTTGTTGTCGTATGCAAACGGCATAGACTGGCTGCCACGGTGGACGATGGTTTCCTCGGTATATGAAACAGTGGTTTCGTCGCCGACGGCTGCGCCGGTGCCGTTACCGGCAAAGTACGGATCAGTTCCCAGCACGCCGTAGCCAAGCCCGTCATGCCAGGCGCACCATATCTGATTATCACCTGCATCATAGTCCTCAAAATTGTCTACGAGAAGGAAGTTGGCCGTTGTAAAGCTCCAGAGATTACCCACCCACGGGCTTTCAGGGTCGGCAGTATTGACTTCATCGACTCGCCAGTAGTAAGTGCTGTTCCAGAGAAGTTTTCCGGGATCGTAACTCTCAGAACCAATCGCCTTAGCGCCTTTGTATTCAGGGGAGACTTTCGTGGCGTTTTTCACCGCATCTTCATCAGTGCCGAAGTACACTTCATGTGAAGAGGCGTTATCTCCGGGGCCCCAGCTGAGAGCAATTGTATGTCCTACATCAGTGGCGGTGTTGCGCGGATTCGGACTGCCAGCCTTCACGGGCGGCGACAATGCTGCTTGTGGAATCAACTGCTTTGGCGTGCTGGGACTGGACCAGCGCAGTTCTGCCATTGCACCACCATCATTCTCATAATACTCCATTACAAAGCCGTATGTATTGCCGGCAACAAAATCAATCTTTCCTCTATTTTCAGTGGGCGACTGGTCAAACCATCTGTCAACGAGTAGTTGGCCATCCACCCATAGACGCACACCATCGTTGCTTGTAGTATAGAAGGTATAGGTCTCAGTAAATACTGCCTCGACTTCGCCGGTCCATCTGATCGAGAAGCTATCATCGCCAATCGCCGGATCCGGTGAGCCGGGATCGCCCCAGTTAAAGTTGATTTGAGGATCGATTCGAGTCAGGACGTGGTTGTCGAAATTCATACCTTCGTAGTAATCTGCCCGAATACCGCCGCCGGTGCTCATAATAGTAAAGCTCCAGACGTCGCCTATAATAGTTTCGAAGCCGTCATATTCATCAATTCGCCAATAGTAAGTCTTCTCTAATTCAAGAGTGCCGGGACTGTATGTTGCAGTTCCCTGTGATGGTCCATCGGCAGCATTGCTGACAGTATCGAAATCGTCGCCGAAGTACACGGTGTGCACTTTTGCTCCATAACCGGCCTTCCAGCTAAGTTCTGCATCCGGGTCTATAAATTTAGCTCCATCGGCCGGGATTGGATCATAGGCAATTAAAGGCGGAACCGTGAAGCTCCAGACATCGCCTTTCCAGGGACTATCCGGCTCGGCTTCATTTACTTCATCGATTCGCCAGTAATAGGTCGTACCCGGAACAAGGCCATCGGGATAAGGGTATCCGACAAAGCCGACTATAAAAAACGTTAAGTCCTTACCCTGGCTGCCTCGGAATGTTTCGCTCTCGTTTGTGCCGTCGTTCACATCATCAAAACTTTCGCCGAAGTACACATCGTGCGTGACTGCAGTTTTTCCCGCCTCCCACGAGAGGCTGGCCCATGTATCCGTGTGTATGGAACCATCGGCCGGATTGGGGTTCGATGCCAAATTGCCACGGAGTTCAGGCGGGACATAGTCGCCTTCGTAAAATCTTATGCCGTCTATCCAAAGTTCACCGGCTGCAAAACCTACATGGAATACAATCTCTGCCGGACTAATGTTCTCGGTCATAACAGGAGTTGTTACGCTAAACTCTGTCCATTCTTCAGTCATAGTGAAGGTTTCCTCAGAAAATCCTGTCCATGGGTCTCCTGCCAGTTCCGGCTTATAATTGATATCCAGTGTACCTTCCTTGCATTTGAGAAAGGCCGAAAGAGTGTATTTCTTGCCGTTTTCAAAAACATGTCCTGATTGATTTAGGCCAATTTCCCACCAGTTTGTATTTCCTTCGGTAACCGTAATATGCAGGCAATATTCTCCCTCAATCGGATCTTCGGGAACCGCTGCATCCACCAGTTCGTCAACCACTTCTGAAGTTATATTGTCACCATATGTGCCCCATGGGGCAATAACACCGTCCTCGAAGCCGCCGTTAGTCAGTATATTTACGACTTCCTGTGATTGGCCTGGACCGGCTCCAATGAGTCCTATTAACAATATTGCTGTAAACCAGAATACTCGAGTTCTCATGATATTCCCTCTTTAATATCAGTCGCTATGCGACTTAACTCAATTGACTTCCACCGTAGGCCGCACTGCGGATTACTGCGGCCAATACAATAGCAAAAAGAATCAAGTAAACCACTTTTCTACGCATGATAATCCTCCTTCAAAAAAAGTTCAGATAAAGCGGCCAATAATGCTTTTCACTTACACGATATTCGATCTGTTTTCAGGCGGGACAATGGTTTGTTATTCAACATCACCTCCTTTTCTCTAAAGCTTGATATAAGTCGCTTATTGAAAAGTCAAAACCAAATCAAACGAAACAAATTTCTGCTGCTGAGAGACTGAAAATTCGCAGGTTCCAGCAATCCTATTTATACCAGATTATACACTCTTTTATCAAGGGAAATCTCTGGATTGTGCATTGGTTGCTTTTAGAGCTGGATTTTTGTTTTGACGCTGCTGTCGCTTGCGGTTATTTTGTTGCCTGAAAGACGATACCTGCCTTCAAGAAGATTTTTTCGCTTTCCTATCCGGAATGCTCTACGGACATATCCATTATGGCCGAATCCACTTCCCGAATTGCCGGTGAGTTTCCTGCAGAACCGGCCTCTGAAGATAAGGGTTCTGATTCCGGAAAATAGTGAAACGCTGAGGTTAAAGTCCTCGACATAGCAATCCTTCATTCCTGGATTTAACGCTTTATTTTGTGACGGATATGCGTATAATGCCGCTATGCTGGAAAAAGGACTTGTGCAGATTTATACAGGTGATGGCAAGGGTAAAACGACCGCTGCGTTCGGCTCGGCACTGCGTGCTGCCGGTCAGGGCAACAAGGTGCTGATCTATCAATTCCTGAAGCCGGCATCCCTCGATATCGGGGAGCGTTTCGCACTTCAGTTGGGGGCTGTGAGAATCAGAGTCGAAACGCTCGATGTGCCGTGGGATATGTCCGGGTCTTTAGAGGACGAAACAGCCGTCACTAAGATACAGACCGCAATCAGCGATGTCCTTAAAAGAATCACGCAAACAGCGGAGAAAAGATTTTACGATGTGCTGATACTCGATGAGATCGTATTTTGCCTTGCGGAAGGCCTGGCCAAATTTGAAGATGTCAAGAATCTCATAGATAAGAGAGATTCGTTAGTGGAAATAATTTTGACCGGCCGGGGTGCAACCGCTGAGTTAATGGAATTGGCGGATTTGGTAACGGAGATGAAAAATATAAAGCATCCGTACGATAAAGGCCAGCAGGCAAGACGGGGGATTGAATATTAAATAGCCCAATCTGTCATTCCCGCGAAAGCGGGAATCCATTAAAACTGATACGTTCCTGGATCCCTGCTTTCGCAGGGATGACAGTACAAATCGGTCAGTTTGAGAAATTAAGATTAACTCATAAAATTGAACGTATAAGGGACCTTTGCTATGAGTCAAAATGTTGCTGCGATTATTTGTGCTGCCGGGGCCAGCAGCCGATTCGGGGGAAAAAGAAAGAAGGCATTTGTCGATGTAGCCGGCAGGGCGGTTTTCTTGCGCAGTGCAGAGCTTTTCTCCAACCGCGACGATGTGAAACAAGTTCTGTTAGGCATAACTTCCGAGGACGAAGAGCTCGTGAGCGTAAAATGGGGCCCGAATCTGAAGTTCTTTGGCGTATCAATCTTCATAGGTGGTGACGAGCGTTTCGATACTGTCAATAAAGGGATCAAGCTTATCAAAGACGAGATCGATCTTATCGCCGTTCACGATGCCTGCCGGTGCTGTGTGACAGAAGAAATCATAAATTCCACTATCGCAGCCGCCGCCAAAAGTGGAGCAGCGATACCTGCCTGCCCGGTTACGGCAACGATTAAACAGGCAAAGGATAATGTTATTACGCAAACTGTCGAGAGAACCGGTCTCTATGAAGCTCAGACGCCGCAGATATTTTCCGCTTCCCTGCTCAGGAAGGCATACGAAAACCTCGACAATCTCGACAAGAGCAAAATCAGCGATGATTCGCAATTAGTCGAAGCGTTGGGTCACAAAGTAACAATTGTGGATACGGACTCTTCGAATATTAAAATTACCCGCCAAAGTGATATTGCCGTTGCCGAAGCCATCCTGAAGTCTCGGCCGAAATCCATACCCAAAGGTCCCATCGGCCCCTATATTGAGGCCCAGTGGTAATAAAATTGATCGTTGCATAGGTAGAAAGTAAGGAGAACTCACAATGAGAGCAGTAACCTGTTTTAAAATGGCTGTTGCTGGGTCAGTATTGTTGATTGTGGCAGCCGGGTGTAATGGACCGGCCGGAACAGGCGTCGGCAAGAAAATGTCACTCGTGTTCGAGACGGATTTTGAGGATGGAAGTCTCGACGACTGGCAGCCTACTGATCCGGAAGCGTGGCGAATTGAAGATGACAGCGGTGGCAAGGTATTAGCTCTGTACAAACAGAGTAACTATAAGCCCGAGGTTAGATCGCCTGTAAATATCAACCTTATCAAGGGCGTGGTTGTGGGAAGCTTTGTGCTGGAATTGAAGATGCATTCTACTACTAAAGATTATGGCCATCGGGATATGTGCCTGTTTTTCGGGCATCAGGATCCATCGCACTTCTATTATGTACACATCGCAAACCAGTCTGATGCCCATGCGAATTCAATATTTATCGTTAACGGCCAGCCTCGCGTTTCAATAGCGAAGAGACGAACCGAAGGTACAAAATGGGACGACGACTGGCATACCGTTCGCGTAGAGCGGGATGTTGAAAAAGGTACGATTGAGGTCTTTTTCGATGATGGGGTTAAGCCAATCATGACTGCCGTCGATGATAACTTCAAGTGGGGCAAAGTTGGAGTCGGCTCATTCGATGACACCGGTCAATTCGACGAGATTCAGCTTCGGGGTCTGAAAAAGTAAGATTTAATGAAGTTTTAAATCAGAATTCTGAATGTATAAAAAAAAGAAAACATCGAGCAACGGTCTGCTACCCGATGTCTTCCGGAGGGGAGAAAAAATCGTTTTATGAACTTTCATATCTTATCGGCACTGGCATAATTACACTTGAACTAAAAATCAACAGATTCACTTCTTAAAGAGTATTCTATTTTTCAGTTGCCTATGCTTTTTTTACGCTCAAAGCAGTTAGAAGTTCGGTTTTTTTTGACTGAGGTGGATATTTCATCCTGGCGTGCTTTGCAATCTGAAAAGGGCAACGGAGACGGATAACAAACATTATCGGCCGGTAAACGTCGATATTGGCCAGAGATCATCAAACTTTCCAGTCCGACCATCAGAATGGGTTGATAAGGATCCTGGAATGTAAGATCGCATGTAGTCTGTTCAATGTGATTTAATAATCTGGAAGGGTGGCAGTAGGGGCAACCCTATGTGGTTGCCCAGGGCGGGCACATGGGCCTGCCCCTACCGGGATGGCTTCTGCCGTATTGACCATCCCCAAAGCCTTCGGCTTTGAGGCTGCCACCCAATCACAGGTAGACAATTTACAAATTCATGTTTGACAAACTACTATTGTTCCATGCCCCTTGCAGATTGCCGCTTGCCATAGAACCGTCCAAAAGGGTAAACTTAACATGAAATGGCGATGGTCTTTTCTCAGGAGCAAAGAAGCTTTTCTATGGAATCCGACCAGGAATTGATTGAATTGGCAAACAAGGGCTATTCCGAAGCCTTCGAGGCCCTCTACCGCCGATACCGGGATTGGGTTTACCGATTGGCCTGGCGATTTACTCACAACAGGGCCGATGCGCTGGATGTCCTTCAGGAGACTTTTATCTATCTGCTGGGTAAGTTCCCCGGTTTTGAGCTTACCTCTGCTATGACGACTTTTCTCTATCCTGTAGTCAGGCATGTTTCCTTAACTATCCGCAGCAAGAGCAGCCGATTTGCATCCGAAGAAGAAGTCCTTGACGAACTGGCCGCCCCCAAATCCGGGGAAAGTGAGCATTACCGTTCGGAACTGGCCGCTGTATTGATTGTATTGCCTGCTGAGCAGCGTGAGGTTCTGTTAATGCGGTTCGTGGACGATATGAGCCTTCAGGAGATCGCTACGGCCCTACAGATTCCCGTCGGGACGGTAAAGTCAAGGCTTCACAATGCCTTATGTGTACTTCGCAAAGACCGCAGGACACGAGACTATTTCCTTGAATGAGCAGCAGAGCCGATCCTCCAAAACTTCTGTTCATAAAGAAAAGGACGAGGACATTTCAGCCGTTTTGTAGTTGACGCCGACAGCAGTCTCTGCTACAATAACCATTAGCATCTATAGCGGAAGCATCTTGTCGAAAAGCAGTTTGTTTCGTTCTGTCAGAAAATTGAAAAGCGAGGTGGTTTTTCTATGCCCGAAAGGCCGGCAGAGGAGGTCGAAACATTATAACGACGGCGAGAAAATCAAGAGTTTTTAGGACAATTCCTTTAATGCTCATCGTGGTGGTGTTCTGCCCCTTTACTTATGGCAAGGTCATATACGTAGACAACGATGCCGTTGGTCTAAATGACGGCTCATCATGGCAGAATGCTTATAATTTTCTCCAGGATGCGCTGGCCGATGCCGAGACTACCATAAAACCAGTTGAAATCCGCGTAGCGCATGGTATTTACAAGCCAGATCAAGGAGTAATTCAAACACTTGGCGACTGTACTGCCACATTCCGACTCATTAATGGTGTAACTATCAAAGGAGGTTATGCAGGTGCAGTGGAACCAAATACAATCGATATTGAACTATACGAAACTATCCTGAGCGGTGATCTTAGCAGAAACTATATAGATGTAAATGATTCTGGTGATTTGCATGATACACCATACCGATATGACTATAGTTGGCATGTAGTAACAGGCAGCAATACTGATGAAACCGCTGTTCTTGATGGATTTACAATTACCGGCGGATATATTTGGGTGGTTGCATATAACTTAGGTGGACCGCCAACTGGCGGTGCCGGAATGTTAATTTCATCAGGAAGCCCAACACTAATCGATTGTACATTCACTGATAATGAAACCGGCAACGCCGGTGGAGGATTACTAATCTATGATGACAGTAATCCTACGTTGCTCAACTGCAAATTTACAAGAAACTATGCCGGATCGGGGGGTGGATTATTTAGCTCAACAAGCAGTCCAACACTTATCAATTGTATATTTAGTGATAATTATGCCCAGCATCAAGGTGGTGGAATTTATAACGTCAGTGGAAATCCAATCTTGACCAACTGTACATTCAGACGTAACTCGACATATGGATCAAGAAATAAGGGCGGTGGGATGTACAATAGAAATAGCAGCATTGTGCTTACCAATTGCACGTTCATTGAAAACTCGGCAGCTACTGGTGGAGGAATGTTCAACAAAGACTGTAACACTGAGCTAAACATGTGCGAGTTCGGAGGGAATACCGCTTCAAGTTATAGTGGTGCTGTCTCAAACAGTGGTCAACTGATTGTGAAAGGATGCGTTTTTAAGGAAAACTATCCAGGAGCCGTAGAGGATGGCGGCAGCCCAATCGGTCCCATATTTACAGACTGCACCTTCAGTGGAAACTCGTCTCCATATGACGGTGGAGCTGTGTGTGTCTATATGGCGACATTCAGTCACTGTCTCTTCGCTGGAAACAGGTCATTAGGAGAACACAGCACAGGCGGAGCTGTATATAGCTTTTCAACTGCAACATTTAACAACTGCACCTTCAGCAATAACTGGGCAGATTCCAGGCGTGCTATATACTGCAGCGGTATAGCAAACGTGAACAATTGCATATTCTGGGGATCCAAGGATCAAATACGTGCTCATAATTCTTATCAATTTCTTGTGGATTATTCTGACACCCAGGGCGGATGGACGTGGCCAGGTGAGGGTAATATCGATGCTGATCCGTGTTTTGCTGATCCTGGCTATTGGGCTGATGCGGATGACCCGAATATTGTTGATGAGCCTAATGATCCCAACGCCGTCTGGGTAGATGGCGATTATCACTTGAAGTCTCAGGCCGGCAGATGGAAACCGGATAGCGAAAGCTGGATTCAGGATGATGTAACGAGCCCCTGTATCGATGCCGGCGATCCGAACAGTCCCATCGGCCACGAGCCGTTCCCGAACGGCGGCATTATTAATATGGGCGCCTACGGCGGAACAGCCGAAGCAAGTAAATCATACTTCGGCAAGCCGGTCTGCGAAACCATCATCGCAGGCGATATAAACGGTGACTGCAAAGTTGACTTCGATGATCTTATGATCTTAATGGCCCATTGGCTCGGCGACTATACGGCCCAGGATTAAAACCAACACGGCAGGACTATCCGTAGCTTTGGCGGAAAGCCGAGTAGATTTACGATTGAGGATTTTGGATTTCCATTTTTCCAGCGTAATCCTCGAAATCAGCGGTTTATGAAAACGATTATCCACAGCACGCATTACGCAATACTCTCTACGCAATACGAACAAAGACCGCCGTCTCATGGAGACCTTGCAATTTACTATTTACGACCACAGTGGGATACCCCACGTGGTGTCCCATTTAGTATTGACTATTGCTCTGCATTCTCAGCATCCTCCTTGGCAGAATAATGAATGCCGTGTAATGGAGATTTATTTTAAATATGCCCGCTATTTAGGGTGGCGGTTCGTATAATACTTAACGAAATGAATATTGAGCATAGAAGACAGGATAAACAATGTAAGTTGATTGATGAATTTGAGAATAAGTCATGGATTCCCGCCTTCGCGGGAATGACAAACAACAAATATCAGTGTCAATTAGTGTAAATCCTGTCTAAAAAGAAATGCTTTTTGAAAAAACAAAGCCAATGTTAATATAGGCAAAATAATATTAAGTCAGTAATAGTAAGGATTTATGGAGATTATATTGATTATTGGCGGTTTTGGGCAGCAAAAAACAAAGCCAAACAAAGCCAATCTTAGTTAGCCCCCAGATTTTCTGGGGGTCGAAAAACCAGTTTGAAAAAACAAAGCCAATTTTCAAATGGCTAAAATGAGCTTAAGTATCTATATGAAAGGTGATTATGAAGAATTTTATGCTTTGAGACGGCGAAAAAACAAAGCCAAACAAAGCCAATTACACTCTCCCGGACCGCCTTAAAGAGTGAGAAAAAGAGAAAAATCGTTAGGAACACCTCCTTATTAGAAGGATGAAACAGAAATCTTTGATTTTGGATGGCATTCGGAGTAGACGCGACGTTGGTTTTCTGATAGAATCTCCACGGGTTTGCTATAATGTTACCACTTGATAAGCCTTGTTTAGGTCAGTATATGGAAAGGATTAAGGAGCTTTTATGCGGTTTGTTTTAGTCGATAGCTTATTTGAAGTAAGAAGCAACTTTTTACCTCTGGCGCTGGGCCGCCCGCTATGGGAGCTTCGAGTCGGCACCAGTTCGCTGGCAGAGAAGCTGGCTGCAAAAGTCCAGCCGGATGATACCGCGTATTTTGTACCTGATTATATGGCAGATGTTTATCGAGCGCAAGTCGGTAAACCTGTAAATGATATGGCCGCTTTGGCCGGAAAAGATTTAATTCTTGTCAATCCCGTCGTTAAGGCGGAGAGTTTTAAGGTTCCGGCAAAAGGCGCCAGTGAGATTGGCCTGAATGAGCAGGGAATGGTTATCTATGCCCGGATAAGCAAAGGCGATGTCAAACGGCTGCCCTCAGACGATATCGAGACTTTTATTGCCTCGGCCAAAGCGAAATTGCCGAATGTTTCGTGCAAAATCCAGGTATGGAATTATACATGGGATCTCGTATTGGCCAATGGTGAGCAGATAACGGCTGAGTTTGCGGCGGCGGGGCGCAGCGGATTCGAAGGGTCGCTGGAAGATCCCGTAGCTGTTCGGGGCAGCAAGAAAGATGTCTATGTGGCGCCCGGGGTGAAGGTGCATCCGATGGTGACAATCGATGCCGAGCACGGCCCGGTTTATATCGACGAGGGTGCGGAAATACTGCCTTTTACCCGAATTGAGGGCCCTTGCTACATCGGGAAAGATTCAATTCTCTTAGGCGCGAACTGTCGTGAGGGCAATTCGATAGGGCCTTGCTGCCGAATCGGAGGCGAGGTCGAAGAGTCAATCATACACGGATATTCCAACAAGTACCATGATGGATTTCTCGGCCACAGCTACGTCGGCGAGTGGGTGAACCTGGGAGCCCTGACGACCAACAGCGATCTTAAGAACGACTACTCGAGCGTCTCGGTCATGCTGGATGGGCAGCGGCCCATTGATACCGGCTCGACCAAAGTTGGTTCGTTGATTGGGGACCATGTGAAAACATCGATCGGTACTCTTTTGAATACGGGTTCATATGTTGGGGCGATGGCGCTTATCATGGCGACGGGCAAACCGCTGCCGAAGCACATACCGTCATTCGGCTGGTTCATAGAGGGAATTGTGACCAAGGGTTTCGGCAAAGGCAGACTGTACGAAACGGCTAAAACAGCCATGAGCCGCCGCAAGTGCGAATGGACCCCGGCAATGGAAGCAATGTGGAATGCGGTTTTTGAAATGACAGCGCCTGTGCGGAAAAAAGCAATTAAAAAGGGCCGCAGAACGCTGTTAAAGTAGACTTAAATATAAGACAGGAGAATAATCAATGACGACAGTAGAAGAACGAGTCAAGGCGGTTACCGCCAATATCTTAAAACTGCATCTGGATGAAATCAAGATGGAGCACAATTTCACAGCCGATTTAGGCGCCGAGAGCGTGCAGTCGATTGAACTCGTCGCGATGTTTGAAGAAGAGTTCGGCATCGAGATGGACGAGGATGCAGCACTTTCCGTTGAAACGGTCGGCGACGCGGTAAACTTCATTACCGCTGTTTGTAAGGAGCAGGGTGTCGATGTAGATGAGTGACAGGTTGTAACACAAAAAAGAAAGGACTTTTAATGAGTAAAGTCAAAAAGAAACATCCTCTTGTTGATGCGAAGAGGCCGAATTTGTTGGAAGATATCTTTCCATATAGTATGCCCCCGCGGATTCGTCTGGAAGGCTCGGCGATCGAGTACATCGACGGCGAGCCGGTGGAGTTCGATTTCGGGGCCGTCAAGGACAGACCTATCCTGATTACCGATACGACGTTTCGTGACGGGCAGCAGGCCCGGCCTCCATATACAATTGATCAAATGGTCCGAATTTACGATTTGATGTCGAAGCTGAGCGGACCGAACGGCGTGATCCGGCAGACGGAGTTCTTCCTGTATACGAAGAACGACCGCGAAACGCTGGAGCGATGCCAGGGGCTGGGGCACAAATACCCCGAATGCACCGGCTGGATTCGTGCCGTCAAGGGCGACTTTCGTCTCGTGAAAGAGGCCGGCCTCAAAGAGACGGGTATGCTAACAAGCTGCTCGGATTATCATATCTTTCATAAGTTGAAATTCCGCAGCAGGAAAGAGTGTATCGAAAGCTATTGCGAGGTTGTCGACGCGGCTTTTGAGGCAGGTGTACGCCCGCGTTGTCATCTGGAAGATTTGACTCGTGCCGACATCGAGGGATTTGTGCTGCCGTTCGTGGACAGGCTGATGGAGATGAGCCGGCAGGTGCCGGAAGAGCTGTCCGTGAAGATTCGGCTGTGTGATACGATGGGCTATGGCGTGAGCTATCCGAACGCCGAGCTGCCGCGGAGTATCCCCAAGCTGATTTACAAGCTCAACCGCGAGTGCGGCGTGCCGAGCGACCGGTTGGAATGGCACGGGCACAATGATTTCCACAAAGTTCATGTCAATGCGGCGACGGCATGGCTGTACGGCTGTGATTTTATCAATACGACGCTCTTCGGATTCGGCGAGCGGACCGGCAATCCTCCGCTGGAAGGAGCGATTTTCGAGTATATCGCGCTGAAAGGCGACCTCTGCGGGATCGACACAATGGCAATCACCGAACTGGCTGACTACATGCGGTCGATCGGACTGCCCATTCCGGATAATTTTCCGTTCGCGGGCCGGGCGTTCAACACGACCCGTGCCGGAATTCATGCCGGGGGCCTTCGTCAGGACGAGCAGATATACAATATTTTCGATACGGCAGGACTGCTCGGCCGGCCGCCCCGAGTGGCCATTACCGACAAGAGCGGTGCAGATGGCGTGGCTCACTGGCTCAACGAGTTCTTTGGCCTTAAGGCCGACGACCGGATAAGCAAAATAAGAGTCCACAAATTAGCCCGCTGGGTCATCGACCAGTACGACGTGGAAGGCCGGCTTACGGCCATCAGCGACCAGGAGCTTGAGGTTAAAGCCAAAGAGCTTTACCCGGACTATTGGGAAAAGTATAAAAGCGGGAAATAGAATAAATTTTCGATTTGCGATTTGCGGTTGGCGATTTTGAAAGCGTCATTCGTAATTCGGCAATCGGCAATAACATCGATAGTGTCAATCGTTCTTCGCCGCAGTCTTAGGATCGGCCTGGAAATCTCTATATACACATCTATAGAGTCCTATAAATGCTGGAGAAGCCCCAGTTTTACTTCTTTTCCGGGTTAGAAGAGCAATATCATGGTAGAAGGTCACGTCCCAGGCGGGTCGTTAGTGTTTTCCAATATGTCACCGAACTGCCGATGATAAGGATTAAGGTGCGAGTCGTAAACGAGTTAAGAAGCGGTTTTAACGGGAGATTCCTGAATTATAATTAGCTGTGGGACCGAAAGTGGCCGAAAAAGGAAAAAGATGGAAAATACAGGAAGAATTTGTTAATATAGAAGATTTAAGGGTTTTGGGAATGCTGTCAGCCGATTTAAATAGGCAATTCCGCATCACATTAGCCGCACGAGCGGTTGGGAAAATCGGGGATATAGTCCGTATAAGCCCTGAATGCCGCGATAGTGACACAAGGAGAAATCAAGCGCGATTAGTTATGGTAAAATAACTATCATCTTTGGCGAAAGGACCGGGTAAATATGAAAGATATTAAGCAGCGTTGGTGCTGTTTCTTAATGATGGTTTGTATGGTCGTCTTTGGGACTACGCAATCCAGCATGGGATTGGTGGTGAGCGAGGTTATGTATCACCCGGCCGATGCGGGAGAAACGCTTGAGTTCATTGAATTGTACAACAACCGGCAGGTATTCGAAGACCTCACCGGTTATGCATTCACAAACGGTATTCAGTATGTATTCGAACCTGGGACGATCATTAATTCCGGTGAGTATCTGGTTGTAGCTCGCGATCCTGCTGCTCTCCAGGCGGCATACCTAATCAGCAATGTGCTGGGCCCTTTCACCGGCCGGCTTGGCAACGATGGCGAACGTATCGATCTGTCCAACAACAACGGTGAGATTATCATCTCGCTGCGATACGACGACGAAAGGCCCTGGCCGGTCTCGCCCGATGGAGCAGGGCACTCGCTGATTCTCGCCAGGCAGAGCGGCGATCCGCAGGAGGCGTCAACCTGGTCGCCCAGCTTGCTTATCGGCGGCACGCCGGGCAGTGCAGACGAGATTCAGACTGGCGGCTCCGAAGACCCGACACAGGTGACACTTGTGGATTTAGGCCACCCCGGGCGATATTTCAAGGGAACGCAGGAACCATCGCTGGGTCCCGACGGCCAAGCCGCCACGATCTGGACGGAGCTTGCATTCAATGATGATCCCGTTAGAACAGGATGGCTCGATGGTCCCAGTGGGTATGGATACAGCAATGATCCCGGCGAGCTGCAGTTAATCGGAACTCAATTGAACGACATGCGGGGAAACTACATTTCCGTGTATGCACGTCTGCGGTTTACACTCTTAGCAGAGCAGATAGACGGCGTGTCTGACTTGCAGGCTGAGGTTTACTATGACGATGCTTTCGTATTGTATCTGAACGGTGTGCGCGTAGCGGACTCCGGGGACATCTCCGGCAATCCGCCGCTATTCGACCAGGGTGGTGGACAGGCTACCGATGACCAGGTCGCTAATGTGAACCTGTCCAATCAGATAAACCTGCTGGTTCCAGGCACTAATGTCCTGGCCATCCAGATTCATAATGCAACCCTCTCCAGCAGCTCCGATTGTGTTGGAACGCCGATCCTCCGTGCAGTTATCGAAGCGCACAAAGGTGCCGTTGACCCAAGTGCCCGTGTTGTAATCAACGAGGTGCTGGCCAACAGTGACACAGCCACCGGGGCCGACCGTATTGAGCTGTACAACCCGGGCCCGACCTCGGTTGATCTTAGCAGCGTTTATCTGAGCGACGATGAGGCTGAGCTGCTAAAGTACAAGATTCCGGATGGTGTCGTGCTGGAAGCAGGCGATTTCCGGGCGATCAGTGAAGGCGAGTTCGGATTCGGATTGTCGGCTTCCGGCGAGACAATTTATGTGACGGCTGCCACTGATGAGACAGTACCCCTACCGGTTCGCGTGCTGGACGCGGTGAGTTATGGTGCAATGGAGCCGGAAGTGACGTTCGGGCGATTACCGGACGGGTCCGACTCTTTCTGCTTCCTGACTTCGGCAACGTTTGGCGGGCCAAACGCCCGGCCGGCGATAAACGACATCGTAATAAACGAAATTATGTATCATCACGGCACGCGGGACGAACGCTACGAGTATATCGAGCTGTATAATCGCGGCACCGGCACGGTCTCACTTGCGGGCTGGACTTTCACCGACGGCATTACCTACACATTCGAGACCGGCACGGAAATACGGCCGGACTCGTATATTGTGGTGGCAAAGGACCCGGACTATATCGCGGGTGTTTATGACAATCTTAATATCGGTTCGAATCTTCTCGGGCCCTATACGGGTGGGCTCGATGATCACAGCGAGCGTATCCGGCTGTCGTATCCGTATAACGACGTGGATCCGCTCAGCGGCGACGTCGAAGTACTAATGATTACGGCCGATGAGGTGACTTATTACGACGGAGGCCGGTGGCCGAGCTGGGCCGACGGCCAGGGAGCAAGCCTGGAGCTGCGCGATCCTGACAGCGACAACGGAACACCTAACGCCTGGGCCGACAGCGACGAGAGCGGCAAAACCGGATGGGAACAGTTCTCGTTTACCATCAGCGGAAATGATAACAGGTACTCTCACAGTCGTGTCGGAACATTCGATTTAATTCTCCTCAATCGCGGTGAGGTGCTAATCGACGACCTCGAACTGAATATCGGCGGTACGAGCCGCCTTGACAACGACGGCTTCGAGAGTGGCGAGTCCGGTTGGCGGATTCTCGGCAATCACGTTCGCTCTTTCGTGACTACTGAAGATCGCCGTTCCGGTGCTCGGTCACTGCACCTGATTTCGACCGGGCACGGCGACCCCGGGGCAAATAGAATCAATCAGTCAATTAGCAGTGTTAGTGCGAGTACGGTGACGTTTAGCGGCTGGGCCCGGTGGCTGCGTGGAACCCGGTTTCTTCTGTTGCGAACGACGAGCGACCGTTCGCCCACTCAACCGCCCCGGCCGGCTCATTCTTTCGAGCTGACAATGCCCCTGAACCTGGGCACGCCGGGCAGGCAAAACACGGCGTTTTTGTCCAATCGGGGACCCGACATTCTCGACGTGAAGCATGCGCCCGTTCTGCCGGCCAGTGGTGAGCCGATTATCGTTACAGCCCGCGTTGCCGACAACGACGGCGTGAGAACAGTTACTCTGTTCTATCGCTCAGAAGGCAGCGGAATACTCAGAAGTATGCCTATGGTCGACAACGGTTCCGGCTATGATTCGATTGGTGGAGATGGAATCTATACGGCTTCGATTCCGGGTGCTTCCAGCGGCACAATGCGGGCGTTTTATATCGAGGCTTCCGACGGTTCGGCGTCAACCCGGTTTCCGACTAAACTGGATCCGTCGGCGGATGTGCCGGACCGAACCTGCCTGGTTCGCGTAGGAGATTCTCGGCCGAATACCAGCTTAGCGACATACCGAATCTGGCTGTCCGATGATGTAATCAGCACGTTTCGTTCGCGTGCCAATCTCTCGAACGAACTGATGGATTGCACGTTCGTCTACAACAACAGCGAGGTTTTCTACAATGTCGGCATCCGCTTCCGCGGCAGCCCGTTTCTCCGCAGTGGGGCGGGCCGCGATCCTCGCGGCCGCTACGCCTACCGTATCAATTTTAATCCGGACCGGAAATTCCGCGGCCTTGAGGAAATAAATCTCGACAACACCGAGGGGGGCAACCGCGGCCCGCTCCAGGAACGCGTATCATACTGGTTCTATCAGCAGATGGGCCTGCAGTTCTCGACGCAGGAGTATGTGCGGCCGATTATCAACGGGAACGCCCACTCTAACTACGAGGACGTCCAGAAGATCGACGGCGACTATATTCGTGGATGGTTTCCTAACGATACTGAGGGTTACATTCATAAGATAGACGACTACTTCGAGTACACGGCTGATGGTACGGGATTCTCGAACTATGATGAAGGCTTGAAATACGACTCAAGTCACCCGCGGCTCAAGGAGACATATCGCTGGGGATTCGAAAAACGGTCGCATCGCGAGAACGACAACTGGGACCATCTTTTGGATTTCGCCGCTGCGTTTAATACACCTTCAAGCAGTACATTGTATGAGAGTAACATCGAATCGGTCATTCACCCTGAATACATGGCAAGGGTCCTGGCGATCCGCCACGCCGTTGGTGACTGGGACAGCTACGGATACCGCCGAGGCAAGAATAACTTTTTCTACTATGCCCTGCCGGAGGGTAAATGGTATCTGCTGCCATGGGACATAGACTTTACGCTCGGGTCGGGCGATGGAGCCAACACTGACCTGTTCTCCTTGAACGCCGGTCAATTCCCGGAAGTCAATCAGTTTATAAACTATCCCAAGTACGAGAGGATGTACCTGCAGGCGTTCGCGGAGTTGGTGAACGGCCCATGGCAAACCTCGTACGGGACGGCCAACCCGCCGACGGACTTCGATAAGTTTCTGGATGACGCGGCTAATGTTTTATCCGCCAATGGTCAAGACAGCGGCCGAAGGGACTCTATCAAACGGTTCGTACGAGACCGCCGAAGCTATATCTTAACGCAGATCCCGTATTCTCTGACCTTCGAGATAACGACCAACAGCGGGGCCGATTTCTTTACATCGGCATCGGCGGTAACGATCAAAGGTGTTGCCCCGATAGAGGTAGCGGGGATTTCGGTCAACGGCACATCCCTGCCGGTAGAATTTTCGGGCAGCAGCGTGTTCGAAGTGGATGTCGAAATCGCAGAAGGGGCGAATCTGCTCAATGTTCAGGGCCTCAACGGTGTTGGAAATCCCGTAACCGGTGCTGCGGATTCCATTACGGTAACCCGCATCATGCCTTGTGTGATTACCTCGGTAACACCTAATCAGGTGTATAATGATGGTACGGTACAGTTTACGATAAACGGAAGCGGCTTTGAGCCGGGATCGGCCACCTCAGTGGCGCTAACCCTACTCTCGGAAGAGGTCGGTTTTGATGCCCTTTACGTCCAGAGCACTCAGGCCTTTGACCGAATTGACGCAGCGACACTTCTGCTGGATGATACGGCTCGCGGTGTTGGCAATCCCATCCATGCAGTTCATGAATGGATCAACCTCTGGAATACGGGTAGTCATGGGTTATTCACCTCCAACGAATATAGATTCGCACCGCCGTTCCAAAGGGGTGCCGACAATTTCGCTGTGCGATTTACGGGTTATGTTTATGCTCCTTCTCCGTCAGAGCGGTATTTCGGCGTGAATTGTGACGATGGATTCAGCTTGTGGATAGACGGCCAGCTTGTCGGGGAATATGCGGATCCTCATAATCCGGCGACAACTGACGTGACGCAAAATCGAACAGACGGCACGATGACCTTCGACTTTCCGGCAGCGGGAAGTTATTATTTAGTCCTCGATTACTATGAAAATAACGCGGGAGAAGAAATCGAGTTCTTCCAGACAAACTCCAACGGTGCTGATCGGCGGCTGATTAACATTGACTCCGAGCTGGTTGTATTCCGGGACAACGACACGAGAATTGACGCGACCAACATTGTGGTTGTGGACGAGAACACGATCACCTGCCAGATCGATCTGGATGGCGCCGAGCCTGGGGCATGGAATGTCGTTGTAACGCCGGAGTATGGCGATACCGCACGGTGCGTTTTGGTAGGCGCAGTGCAGATCATCAGCCAATAAGCTTGTACAGTAGAGTGACGCTCCTGTCGAGCGAGTTGCTTAAATCAAGGCTTGTCCCGTTTAGAAATATTGTTCTATTTCTAAGGGGCTTTAATGACTTTCTGTTCTTTGAAGATTTTGCCGGTCATGTAATCTGTGAAGGTTACCTTGACCGTTAATGGTTCTTCCATGCTCTCAATTTGGTCGGCTACGTCGAATGTCAATCTGTAGTTGATGGTTACCATCGTTGCGAACCAGAGCTTTTTTAGCTCACCCGGCTCTACTTTCCACTCACCGAGCAGGGCTTGGCCGTTCGTTTTGTTCAGATCCCATAGCTGGACGTCCACGGTGCCGGTTACCTTTATCGTGTCGCCCTGTTCATCGACCGGCTGTATATAGACAATCAGCTTTTCCTTCTTACCATCATCGTCTTTGTCGAAGAAGCCTGTATACCTGCCAATCTTGACACTCTCAAGCCGATTGAGGTTTTCGAGCTTTACTTCTTCGGGCAACCCGGACAGGACCTGTACTTGTTGCTTGAGCTGCTTGTTCTCGCTCTCGGACTGTTCGATTTGCTTTTGTAGCTGTGTTTTCTCCTGCGTCAATTGTTCTATCTGCACAGCCGGCGATTCTTTATCATTAGGAGTTGCACAACCAGTGAGCGGAAAAATCAAAAAGCAAAAAGCAAAAAGCAAAATTAACGAAGTCATTATCGCTTTACGATTATTTCGCAATTTTGATTTTTTGTATTTAATTTTTAATATTGGACATTGGGCATTCATTATTCTTGCTCCGGTTCCTGGTCCCTGACGATTTCGGGCGCCTTTTGCAGTATCCTGTCGGCCAAACCGTATTCGATCGCTTCGGCAGCGTCAAGCCAGAGATTCCGGTCACAGTCTTTTTCGACTTTCTCGGTGCTTTGGCCCGTATGCTGGGCCAATATATCGTAAAGGCGAGCACGCAGCCGTAATATTTCTTTTGCTTCGATTTCCAGGTCGGTAGCCGGTCCGATCAATTGCCCTGAGATCAGCGGCTGATGAAGAAGAACTCGGTTGCTGGCCAGCAGGAACCGCTTACCCGAATGGCCGCCGGCCAATAACACCGCTGCCATACTTGCCGCTTGCCCGACGCAATACGTCGCTACTTCGCAGCGTAAAAACTGCATCGTATCATAGATGGCAAGCCCCGCCGTGATCGCGCCGCCGGGCGAATTAATATAAAAGTGAATGTCCTTCTTCACATCTTCATTGCTCAGGAAGAGCATCTGGGCGATTGTTAAATTAGCAGTAGCATCATCAATCGGCCCGCCGAGAAAGATGATTCTGTCTTTCAACAATCTTGAATAAATATCGTAGGCACGTTCCGTTCGGCCACTTTTCTCAATGACTATTGGCACCAGATTCTGATTTAAGCTCATGTTTAATTTCCCCGTATTACGTTTTTACTTCTTGTCTTTCTCGTCTTTGTTTTCTTTATCCTCTTCTTCTTTTAGCACTTCATCGATAAGGCCGTATTCGTGAGCCTCATCGGCAGTCATATACCTGTCTCTTTCAGTCTCAGCGGCGATTTTTTCGACCGGCTGCCCGGAATGTTTTGCGAGCAGTTCATTTATCATGGCTTTAGCCTTGAGTATCTCTTCGGCCTGTATCTTGATGTCGGCTGCCTGGCCGCTAACTCCACCCCATGGCTGGTGCAGCATGACTTTGGCGTGGGAAAGGGCGTGCCGTTTGCCTTTTGTTCCGGCTGCCAGTATTATGGCGGCTCCGGATTGTGCTCTGCCGATGCAATAGGTTGCAATCGGAGAGCTGACAAACCGCATAGTATCGTAAATTGCCATTGTATCGTCCACGCTGCCGCCGGGAGAATTGACGTACAAGCTGATTTCGCTGCTGCGCTTAAGGTTGTCAAGATACAGCATTTTCATGATGACTTCGGCCGCTCTTTGATATGATATTTCCCCTATCAAAAAGACGATGCGGTTTTCAAGCAGCATATCATCCAGGCTCATCTGGCGATAGCGTTGATACTGGCCGTGTTGATTGTAAACGTCCATATTTGTGGTCTCCATTTTGCAATGATTAGCTAAGTGGAATCCGTTCGTAATATGTTGTGCTCGATGCTCGATAGACATTCATTACTCCCTTAACTTAGCCGACATTATATATTTTCAGGATTGTTTTTCCTCAGGTTCGGCTGATTTTTTAGCTACTTTTTTAGTAGCTTTTTTTACTGGTTTCTTAGCTTTTTTAGCTTTGTTAGCTTTCTCAGGCTTTTTCTCGGTTATTACCGCCGTTTCGAGCAGTTTAGCAATGCATTTATCCTGGCGTACCTCCAAAGATAGCTGGGCTAACGAGCCGTTGCGTTCCATATCGTCTCTCATCCTCTCGGGCCGCTGTCCTCCCTTCATGGCTAATTGAGCGATATGGCCGTTGATTTCTTCTTCGCTCACGTCAATCTCGAGCTTATCGGCAATTTTATCCATAATGAAGAAAGTTTTTACCTGTTGTTCGGCCTGCTGTTCACTGCCGGCCTGAAGCTGCTCTACCTGCTCGCCGATCTGCTCGCGGGAAAGTCCCCGCATGAGCAAATTTGTATATTGTCTTTGCAGCACACTGCTGGCCTGCTCGGCAACAACATTTACCGGCAGGTCTAAATCGGTTTTGTCGAGCAGATACTCGAAAATCTGCTCGGTCATCTCCGTTCGGCCTTGTGTTTCCAGTCGGCCATGGAGGGTATCATGGATTTTTTCCCGCAGTTCATCTTTATCTTCGACGCCGTACCGCTTTAGGAGGTTTTCGTCCAGCTCAGCAGGTTTTAGCCATTTAATATCTTTGATGCTTATCTGGATATCCACCTTTTTGCCGCGATATTCTTCTCTGAAAAAAGTCTTCGGTACTTCTACGCTCGTTTCTTTGGCTTGACCCGCCTTGGTCCCGACCAGCAGCTCATCGAGCTTCTCAACGGGTATTTCCCCGACAAAACCATTCTGTCTTACATATATCTCGACGTTGTCCAGTTTCTGTTCTTCTTCAATTCCATCTATTTTAAGAACCGCATCGGCAATAATCTGGTCATCAAGCTCGACAGAACCTTCTTCTCGCGGTGTCCATACACCGGACCATCTCTGCATCTGCTCAATCTCTCTGTCGATTTGCTCGTCCGTAACCTCGAGCTTTGTCCTGGTAACCGGAATGCCTTCGAGCTTCGGCAGGTCGAATTCCGGACGTACTTCAACCTCGAAATCAAACGTTAGCGAGCCTTCGGCAGGCAATTCGATATTTTCAAAGTCAATGTCCGGCTCGCCGATGGTTTGCAGCTTGTTTTCCTCAATCGCCGACTTGCCCGAATCGGCCAATAAGGTCAATTTTATTTGCTCTGTTGTCTCTTTGCCGAATCTCTTCTCGAGGAGCCGGCGGGGTGCTCGACCTTTTCTAAAGCCCGGCACAAGGGCTTCTTTACCCAGGTCCTCATATTGTTTGTCTATGGCCTTTTTGATTTTCTCTTCAATTATTTCTATGGTGACTTTCTTTTTGCAGGGGCCCGCTTCTTCGATAGTCACTATATCTTTCGGCCCCGGAGATTCTTCTTCCTTTAGTGCTTCGGGTTGTTCTTCCTTCAGCTCAGTAGTTTCTTCTTCCTTCTGTGCTTCGGGTTGCTCTTCCTTCAGCTCAGTAGTTTCTTCTTCCGTCATTGCTTCGGATTTTTCTTCGTCAGCCATTTCCATGCTCCCTACGGTTTTGTAAAACCTTAAATCAATAAACAAAAAAGGCATCAGGGAAACAATTCCCTTAGCCCGGTCTTCGTGATTTTCAATCCTGCGCCTATCAGCAGCACAAATTCATACCTGACAGGTGCCGGACCTAAACGTATCGGAGACCAATGCCAAACTACATTTAGCCGGTGACTCGCCGATACTATTTAGCCATTGGTATTTAGCCGTCGTTTTAGCAAAAGAGGGTTTAATACAACTTCAGTCGTGTAAAACCGCTCAAACGACTAAATACTATCGACCAACGACCCAAACAAAGCGGGCGATGAGATTTGAACTCACGACATTCACGTTGGCAACGTGACGCTCTACCACTGAGCTACGCCCGCATATTCGTATCGCGTAATTTATATCCCGGATTCCGAGTTTACGCTACGATTAACGCGATATTTTTATCGAATTATAGGTGTTTTTATCGTATATGCAAGGGCTTTTTTTACAAATTTTTGGTATTTATATTGGAAAAATGGCCGCCGAACGATGATTAGCACTTGATGAAAGACCCGCAATATCTCGCCGCTGCTGCATACGAAAACGGCCTTCAAAAATCTTAAAAACGTATTTTTTAAGAAGATTCAGTTGCGGCTGCCTTTCACGGATATGGTATAATATTCATTGCCGACAACCGGGATATCATTGTGCCGCTCATATAAAGAAGAATTGAGGAAGAGATGGCTGAGAAAATATTTGAAGAATATCCCAGGACAAGCGAAAAGCGGATCTATGTGCTTCTGTTTTTATTGATACTGCTTGGGCTATTAGTAATTATTTTTGCCACTAATACAACAACGGAACCAAAGTCCGTTTTTGCAATGCAGGACAAGGAGGCTGATACCAATCAGACGGCCACGGAGCCGAACCTGCCACCCGAACAAAAGCCGGGAGATCCGAACGAAAAGAAACCGCTGCGTCCCGTCCACAAGCATCCGGCCTTTGCCGAACGCGTTGAAGAGCGGGCAAGAATGGTTAGCCGGCAAATCGAGGCGCGGGCCGTCAAGGACCCCAACGTCCTCAAAGCGATGCGAGTTGTGCCCCGGCACGTTTTCGTCCGATCGACAGAGCAGCGTTATGCCTACGCCGACCGCCCGCTGCCAATTGATTATGACCAGACCATCAGCCAGCCGTACATCGTGGCCTTTATGACCGAGGCCCTGAATCTCGATCCGAATTCGGTCGTTCTGGAGATCGGCACCGGCTCGGGCTACCAGGCCGCGGTCTGCGCCGAGATTGCACAGCAGGTTTATACCATCGAGATTGTCGAAGAACTTGCCGTTAGCGCGAAAAAGCTCCTGAAGAAGCTTGGCTACCCGAACGTGTTCGCCAGGGCGGGCGATGGATTTTTCGGCTGGCCGGAGCATGCCCCGTTCGATGCGATAATCGGCACGGCCGCCGCCGGACGTATCCCTGAGCCGCTGATTGAGCAGCTCAAGCCGGGAGGCCGAATGATATTGCCTTACGGCAGTCCGAGAGGCTTTCAGTATCTGGTCCTGATCACAAAGGACAAAGAGGGCAATTTAAAAAGTGAAAATGTGATGCCCGTCCGGTTCGTCCCCATGACCGGCGAAGTGCAAAAAACCAAAGAATAGCTTCTCCGGAGAGTACGATTCAGCAGGTCAAGTGCAGGGCACTGGCGACGTTTTCGCCTTTCTCGGCTAATTCATTGAACCTTGCCACGGCCTTGTTTGTATTCGCTGTGAACAGTTCGATACCGTGTTCACGCAGAACCTGGCCGATGTCTTCCGAAATCTTCATAAGTCTCGATGCCCCGCAGCCGACTACCAGAATCGAAGGCTTAGCAGCGATTACAGACTGCAAATCTTCCACAGCCAGCAAATGCCCTTGTTTTCTCCACCAATTAACCTGGACTGAATCGCCAAGGATTAGGCAATCGCTGTTATACGCCGTCCCGTCAATCACGATTTTCCCGAATTGGTATGAGTCAATATGCATCTTCGCAATCCACTTTCCACTCTTCATAAGTTTACACATGACATTATTTTTTATGCATATCAAGGAAAGCTTAATGTATTTATAAAACTTACCATCTTGCTTTTAAGCTGTAAATATGCTATCAGTGCTAATCTTTTTATCCCGGACTTGGACAGCTTTTATGGACCCAAAGAAGACAGGCACTTTAGCAATACTCGGAGCCAGCTTGATGTGGGCTTTTGAGCCTATTTTTGCAAAACTGGCTTATGCAAACTCGGACTTTCTTCAGACTTCCGCTATCAGGGCGATAGGTGTTGTTGTGGTTGCCATTTTGTACGTTATTTTAAGAGGTCGGAGAAATCTCAAAGTCACCCGCAAGCAGTTCTCAAAATTGATTTATGTTGCGTTGGCAGGAACGATAATCGGGGATCTTGTATATTTCTATGCTTTGACAAGAGTACCCGTGCTTAATGCCGTCTTGATAGCCCATATGCAACCGATATTCATTGTTCTGATAGGATTCTTCTTTCTAAAAGAAGACAAGCTGACGAAGTTCGATTACATAGGTATAGGTACCATGATAATCGCCGGGGTACTTGTGACAACTCAGACATTGGAGAATCTGTCTGCCGTGAAGTTGGGGACCGCAGGAGATGTTTATGTGTTGTTCGCGACCGTCGCCTGGGCCACAACCACCATAGTAGTAAGAAAATATCTGCGTGATCTTGACGCCGGCGTTGTGACCTTTTACAGATATTTAATCGCTTCGGCAGTGTTCATTGTGTATTTGTCGTTTCACTCGTCGCTGGTTCTGTCCAACATCTATCAAATTCTGGTTGGCGTTATTGTTGGTGCCGGAACCATACTTTATTACGAAGGTTTGAAACGAATCAAGGCGGCTCAGGTTGGCGCTCTGGAGCTTTCTACGCCTTTCTTTGCGGCATTATTTGGTTTTTTTATTTTAGGAGAACGCGTCACAGTTATGCAGATTACCGGTATAGCGTTATTGTTTGTCGGAGTATGTCTCTTATCTAAAAAAGAAGAGTAGTATTTTTCTGACAGGTTGATATTATCCTCAACGGACTTGCTCCTGAGGGAAATTTTTCGTATCTTATAGGCTGGCCGCCGGGTAGCAGGGCACCTGAAACATTACGCCGGAAATTATGAGAGAATAAAGAATGGCCCTCAATAAAAGCAAAGAATGTAACGGGCAAATCAGCAGCAAAGCAGAGGCTTGTTCTCACTGCGGCGCACCGGCCAAAGGTCGCGCGGCCATAAAGCGGAAGAAGTGGCACGAAAGAACGTCGGTCACTTTATGCGTGGCGGCCGGGCTGATTATCGTGGGTTTTGGATTTATCCACGTAATCACGGGTGTTGTGTCTCCTTTTGAAGTGCCGTTTGATATCGTTCTCAAAGAATCCTTTGGCTATAGTGAAACATTCATAAACGCCCGGAAAATAATAGCACTTCCATACACCGCAGCGAAAATCAAGTATCCGATCAGTTGCAAAGCTCTCCAGAGCAGGAATTATATCGATTCCGGCAGCGTCTTTGAGACAAGAATGACCCGTCACTTGCGGGAGAATATGAAAACATGGCAGGCGGAATTCGAAAGAGCACTGAATAAGCCCCAGAGACAATGGCAGGACAAATTGATGGGGCATACTCCGGGAATTGAGACGGATTCCGAGGATCCCAACGCCTGCAACAATCGGGGAATCGCTTCGGCTAAAGAAGGCATGTACGAAGCGGCAATCGCCCAGTTCACCAGAGCTTTTCAGAGAAATCCGGTATTTGCCGAAGCTTATTACAATCGAGGGCTTGTTGACCTTGCGATAGGCCAGTTAGGTCAGGCGATCTCCGATTTCACCAAAGCCGTGGAGATAAAACCGGAATTCATTGAATGCTATGAAACACGAGGGCCGATTTTCGTGGCTATGAACCAGTACGAACAGGCAATCTCCGACTTCACGAAGGTGATTGAGCACGATCCGGATTCCGCCGAAACCTACTTCAGACGCTCTCTCGCCTGCTATGCAAATGGCCGGTACGACGAAGCATGGCAGGATGTGCACAAAATACAGAGTCTCGGCTTGTCTGTACCTGCGGAGTTTCTGACGCTACTCCGCGCAGCTTCAGGAAAGCAAAGGTGAGTTGAAGCCAGCAGCTTTTACGCGATTAGAGTCCCTACATTTCCGGCTTCTTTATGGCAAACAATAACTAGACTGCAGGGGTCTTGCGTATTATTTTTCGAAAAAGCCTGTTTTCAATATCCTCTGAGCCTGACTGGCCAGCAATAAAAAGGAGTTTTTTACTTGTAGCGAATCTCCAAATATGCTATAAAATAAATAGTATATTGAAGGTTGGGTATTTGATGTTGGGTACGAAAGTCCAATCATTTCATAGTGCCCTCGAACGTTAGTTGAAGATATTTCATCGACAATAAGTACCGATTGTATGAAGGGATCATTGATGCATAGAAAAAAGGCGTTTACGTTGATTGAGCTTCTCGTTGTCATTGCTATCATTGCGATATTAATGGCGATACTGATGCCGGCATTGCAGAGAGTGAAGGAACAGGCGCAGAATCAAGTCTGCAAGTCTCATCTCAAAACCATAGGCCTCGGTATTGTTATGTACTACCAGGACAACGATTACAAGATGCCCAACTTCCGTACGGATCCGGATGAGGGCAACTGTAACGGGCATCTCTGGTATACCCCCGGCGGAAACTTGCTGACTGCCGGCGACCATCATTCATATTGGGGCGTTATCTACCTGGACTATATAAAGGAGGCGGAGATTTTCGGCTGCAAGACCTTCAAAAACTTCTCTCAGATGGTAGCAACAGACATGCTATATGACGGCGAAGGTGAGATAAATAATTCTGCGTATTCCATGAATGGCTGGCTGGCCAGGGAGAGAACTGCTGCTATCCCGCATCATGCGGAAGTCATCGTCTCACACGACCATATGGAGCCGAGAATCGAGAATGGAAACGATATGCTATGCCCTGATTCAAGCGGCATAAATCTCACACATTACAGGGAGGGCGGCGGCCGGTCGAACTGGTATCGTGGTATCTTCAGGCATTCTATAAGAAATTATGGTAACGATTATGAAACAGGTGGGGAACTCAATTGCCTCTGGCTGGACGGTCATGTGACTACCATCAAAGAAACAACGGGAGAAGATATACCGAAACGCTATTACGACCCGCTCGGTAAGAATCCATAAGGTATCTGTGAACGGAATCGCGGGCCATGGTGAGAATCTACAATCATCATGTTCACA
>Ga0307434_1000378_pt1 | contig 32302 bp, 47 predicted proteins | sample SalMarWE160220MG_FD_202156 | JGI IMG/M metagenome (GOLD analysis project Ga0307434, IMG submission 202156) | Salt marsh sediment microbial communities from the Plum Island Ecosystem LTER, Massachusetts, United States - WE1603-220 | ecosystem: Environmental > Aquatic > Marine > Intertidal zone >... | reverse complement strand
TTTATATCCCTCCCCTGGCCAGCGTAGGCGCCGGAGGTGATTATTACCAGGTTGCCGTTGTAGTCAGGCCTTGTTGTCAGGACATTATCTATCAGAGTTGAGCCATCACCAGCACCGTCGGCGGTCGTTACCCCTTCGTAGCTGATGAGGCTTCCTACTTTTGGGTCGTGGACCTCGAGGGGGTTGGCCTCATTTACATTGGCGCCCTGGCCAAGGACTCTTTGTAGCGCTCTCTCGATGGACCGCTTTCCTACTGCCATCATCTACCTCCAATTCGTTTATTGCTGCTAACTATGGCATCCCTGTTATCAGCACGGCCGGGTTGATAGCAATGTCAGCCTTAACCATCACCACATCGGCATCATCATCCATCGTATCGCAGCCGTCGTCAGCTTTCCTGGCCAGCTTGAGTATCACCATGTCATTGGCTGCCAGTGCGTGTTCTGCCGCGATAAGGGTGATTACTGTCACGGTTAGTTGTTCAATCACTCCCTGTACGGTATCTATCACCTCTACCTCGGCGCCGAGGGCAGCAGCATTTATATCATCACCCTCTGTTCTGCCAAGGACACTTACACCCCAGACGACATCGCCTGCAATAGCGGTTGACGCCTTCCAGAAAACCCTGATTATAATATCCTGCGTCGGATCAAAGTTCGGGGGCAGGGCAAATCTCCAGAAAGCACACTCCTCGGCATCTGGGTCATACTCAAGCTGTGCGTAGGCGAAGTTAGTGCCGGCTACGGCTGTATGCGCCGCTGGTGTCCAGCCGTCATCTGTGACATCAAGTGCCCAGGGGTCACAGTAAATAGTCAGAGGCTTCTTTTCCGCTATCCACGTCGCGGTAGCGACATCGTAATACTCGACTCCACAGGTGCCATCACCGAAGTCTCTTAGCCTTCTTGTATCGCTTAGGTATACGTTGGGCATCGCTCACCTCCAAAATGTCCTTAATGCAATATTAAGTCGCCTTCTCCTGTCATGGCGCCGCTGCCGGTAACATCCCCCCAGGAGTGGAGCTCACCGTCAATACGCAGTATGGCACCGGCCTGGATTTCAACACCGTTTACACTCCAGCAGTCGCCGGAGCATACATGCCATATTTGTCCTGCAGGAATAACGGCTGGCAGTGTCTCAACTTTGAAGCTCTCCAGAGAGGTTATTCCCTCGACCTGTACCCTTCTATTTTTGATTGGTAAACTCATTTTGATTACCTCGCAATCGGTGCAGGTGGAGGAGGCGCATGAATTAGTGCCTCTTTGAGATCCCTTATTGCTTCTATTATTTCCTGGGCGGACTTGTCCTGCGCGTCGAAGTGCACCTCTTTTGATGTTGCCAGGATCTCGTCCAGGAACTCGACATGGAAGAGGTAAACCCAGCCTGAAATCTCCACGTAGGCATCTACAGCGGCGGGAAACTCAGCAACGGTAAGGCTCCTGTTCCAGATACGAAATTCAAGCTTGGTAGCTGCGCTGGGATGTGTGGATCTATTGTCAGTGTTAGCGCTAGTTATCACTCCGCAGCAGTGGAACTTTTCCTCTATCATGTACGGCGCCAGCTTTCCCGGCTCCTGCCACACCTCGTAGAAGATGCGGCCGTCATTATCGCTGCATCCCCAGTTGAACCTCTCCACTACCGCCGCCCATCCCTCGGGTATGGGGATGGTCACGGCGGCATATAGGGTCAGGTTGCGGTTATACGGTGTCAGCCAGCCCCCTGTGTCGTCGCCGGTTACAGAGACGGCATTGGCAGCGGGGATAGTGAAGCCAGGGGGGGTGATGGCTATAAATTTGCCATACTTATTAAGGATTATCACATTTGGAACAGCGAAAATAACCGGCATTTACACTATGCCTCCCTTCACCTTGTCATAGACAGATCTGTACTCTTCTGGCAGCTCGTCCCTGGTCACCAGGCCGAACCTTACGCGGAGAATGGTGGTGAGCGGGTACTCCACGTAGGTCCAGCGTATGCCGTAGTTCGCCTCGCCTGCGGTTGACTCGGCTCTCAGCCTGATATCGGTCATGGCGGGAATGAACATGGGAATCTCTTCGAGTAGATTGAGGGTAAACGTGGGCAGGCTGATAAATGGAGATGCTGAGGTGCCGTCGTTGTCCCTGCAGATGGTGACGCGGGTATTGTTGGCCGCGAGTGCGGGCGTATCGGCCGAGACCCTGGTGAGGACAACAAACCTGCCCTCCTTACTGGGGCGAATGGCGGCCAGCTCAATGCCGGCAACAGGCACGGTACCATAAAAGGTGTCCGTCCACTCGTAGATGGGGTAGTACTCGTAGAGAAGCTGTCGGTCAATCTTTGGGGGCAGGGTACCCCTCTCCACGGTGCTCCTGATGTCCAGTTGAGCATCGAGCGCCTTCTCGTCCGGGGTTAAGGGAAGCCCGAGAAGGATCTTGTCGGCCACCGTCTTCTTCCATCCCCAGACGCCGTACCAGGTCGTGTAATCGGTCAGGGCGGCGTGGGCGTAGACATGGTAGCGGAGGCTACTGGTGGCAATGAGGTTGATCAGGGTGGGAATGTGTCGCCAACTCATGGTGTAAAGGGAACCGGCCTCGATCTGCTTTTCCTCATTGTCTACCTTGATGCGGAGCTGGGCATTGGCGTTGAGGGTTGCGGCCACATTGTGCAGCTTGGCAATGAGACCCGCAGGAATATGGGGGATGTTGAAGACCTCTTCCTGTGCATTGGCCGCGGGCGAGACCAAATCCGCTCCCGGTATCAGCTCGGGAGGATATCGGATAGCCTCTAATTGAGAAAGTGTAATAGCCATCGGCAAGCCCTCCTTTTGGCTAAAATTTGCTTATTCTGTTGTCATAGATTTAACTGGCTGCTTGCTCAGCCTCGACCTCGTTTGCTTGCTCAGCCTCGGCTACTGGCTCTTCAGCTTGCTTGAGCTCTGCCCGCTCGGCTTCTACCAACCTGGCGATTAACGCCTCTCTACCGCCAGTATAGTCTAGACCTTTGCCCTCGCACCGACGGCAAAGGTTACTCAGAGACGCTTTCTCAAGCTCTTTCTCGTACTTTGTCTTCGACATCTCAACTCCTTAAGGTGACAGCTGCAGCATGTAGAAGATGTCGTCTCCCAGGGTGCTGTCTGCGAGCAGGAAGCCAGCGATCTGGGCATCCACGGTCCCGACCACATCGCTCTGCAGGCCAATCGACCCGTCATTGGCGAAGTAGACTTGACGCTCGTTAGGGTTGGCACCGAGGCCGCCGCCAGCGTGAGCAATACCCACGCAGGGACCCCAGACCTGCCCCCAGAAGAAGTGGTTGATGGTAACAGGCACGAGGGGGACTGAGACAACCGATACAAATGGTGTCCCGCCTGCCTTGGACAATATGCTGCGGTAGATGTTCTCATGGATGTCGACACCGCTAGCGAGTGGGACATCTATCGTCAGCGGCTCCTCGAGGTGAAGCACGACGTTGGTGCCATCGTCGGCATCGTTGCCCTTGATCTTGAGACATGGCTGGTTGGGGAGCCCCATGGCTGCCCAGACGTTGAGGTAGCCGTCCTTGAACACGTCCTTGGCATAGGCGACGTCAGCAGCGGCTATGACGACGGTGAGGTCCTGGTCACCGGCATAGGCCACTACTGCCGTGTTTGTCTCGTGGAGGGTGTCACCATTGCCAGCTCCCCTCTTTTCAGTAAGGGCCGCATCCGCCAGGCAGTATCGAAAGACCCTGTCCCCGATCCCCGGTTTTTCTGCAAACCTGTACCCAATGGGGTACTTTTGAAGTGCACTGATTTCCCGTATGCCTTGTCTTAGCATATTAAGCCTCCTTCTCTATTTCAGGTAGACTAGATTTTATCCACCCCACTCTTCGATGGTTATCAGCGTCCCGTTCATGGCGAGCACTACCTCATCAGCTGCGATGGCTGTCCCGTCATCGAGGATTACCGCCTCGCCTATCTCGTTGTAGATGTAGTGGGGCATGGCCAGCTTGGGAATAGGCAAGAAGTAAAGCTCGGTGGCAGGTGCCGCAGGATAGATGTGGCCGTAGTGAAGCGGGTTCTGGGTCCTCTCGGTGAAGATGCCGTCCTTCGGGTGGTCGTAGCCGGCAATTCGCAGAAAGGTCTTGTAGATGTGGGCCAGGCCATCGACTCTAACCCCCAGACCCTTCCAGATGAGGCAGTTCCGCTCCTCGGAGAGGTCGAAGTAGAGCTCCTGCCATGGAGCGTCACCCGGGACATTCCCCAGGCGAATCTGGAAGCTGTAGGGGAAGTTGGGGGTCGTGGCCGCGTGGTTGCGGCAAAACCTCATAAAGGGGTAAATCTTGACTCCCTCCTGCATCTGTCCGCCGGGGAGTTTCCTCCAGTTCTGGTAGGAAACCGGCATGCCTGCCTTGGCCAGGGGAATGCTCCTCTGCCTGGCGATATCGGCTATTCCGGGCATGGCATCCAGCGGTCTTATGGCGGCGAGCTGCTCCGTCGGGTAAACCATGCACCACAGGCGGATTTTGAAGTCCGCGTTGACGTCGGTGTCTCCCGCCCAGGCGACCACGGCCAGGCTTTCGTTAAACTTGGGGCAGGTTGCCCGCAGCAGCTGCTCTGCAGATGGCGCCTTCCTGGCGGTGATGATGGGGTCGCCGAAGGCTACCAGGTTGTCGAGAAGCAGCCTCTTTTCAGGCGTCATGTTAGATGGATAAAATGGGTCAAGGTTGAGGTACTGGTCCCATGACTTGCCGTCGGTGACAGGGTACCAGCGGACGAGGTCCTCCGCTCCACCGCCTGTAATGGGGCTTATCACCTCGGCATAGACGATCTCCCCGACCTCGTCGGGTTTTGCGATTTTCTGTGCGGTTGCTCTCCACGGGTTACCGGCGTCCAGATGGCCGGTATGCAGGAACTCGAACTCCCGCAATTCCATTTGATTTGGCATTGTTAACCTCCTACTTCAGTGTTGTCATTTCGGAGATCGCTTTGGCTATATGCTAAGCGCCTGCCGTGCCCGGGCAATGGTGTCGCCGACTATATTGGTCGGGGCACCGGTTCCCTCTGTCAGCTGCTTAGGCTCCGGCCGGCCTCTGATCTGTCTGGCGGCTCCACCCTTGAGCAGACCGGGTATGGATGCACCCAACGCGCCCATTGCCGCAGCCCCCATGCCCTCCAGCATCTGCGACGGGAATCCCGTGGTCACCAGAGCTCCAACGGCGCCGGCGCCGGCGGCCATCACGGTGAGACCGGTCGCCCATCCGGGCCTGGTGCTCGCCACCCAGCCCAGTGCAATGCCGGTTCCGAGGGCGCCTCCATAGGTAGCGACTTGACCTTGGACTTCCTCGGTCCTAATAGCTGTGACCATGTCCTTCTCCTTTCTTCATGGAGGGCACCCGGGGAAAAAAGAGCGCCGGGGGCACCATTACCCTTTTCGCCCACAGGTGCCCCCGGCGTTTGATCGCGAGTCTCTTCCCGGTACGGGTTACAAAATAACGAGCTGCACAACTAGCTCCCGTTTCCGAGAAGTGCAGCTCGCGTCAACATGAATATAATAGAACCAACATATTGCTAATGTCAAGCCCCAATAAGTTTGAGTTTGGCGTATTCGTTGCGCCAAGCGCAAAGCACTTCCTCGAGTGCCCCCGGCCACAGCTCTTGCGCCACTACGTCATCAAAGAAGAAGAAGGGCTTGTAGTTTTCGGGGTCGTCTACCACTATGGGCTCGGTCAGGGTGGTCTCCAGGATTTGCCCATCAGTTTCTACCCAGGCGTGCCCCCAACCACTGTACTCCCCCAGCACCACGTAGACCTGAGCGCCTATCGCTTTTAGCATAGATGTCAGAAGTAGACTGGTGTCCTCGCAATCGCCATAGCCCTGCAGCGTCTCATGGGGGAAAAACCAGTACTCCCCAACATCGCGTCGGTAGGCAATGTTGCGGCATACGTAGCGGTACAGGCTCCACCCGTCAGCGCCAACCATCCCCACCACCCGTCTCACTTCGGGGTCATCGGGGCGCACAAAGTCCCTGACATCATGCCACACGCCGGATCCCCTCACTGCCACAAGATAGGAGCCATCATGGTACATCACCCTTGCTGCTGACCCATCTCCGCTTCTGGTGAAAAGATGGATTATGGCCTCCAGTGCAAGGAAGGTGCCAGCAGCCGTCGCGCCGGTAACCAGCGACCGCGCTACCAGTTCACGTACTTGCATACCTGTTGCCTCCGACGCTTCTATGGCCGCATGCGCTGGATTATAACGAGCCATACTTCTTTGCTTTCTTCTGTCTGGCTATGCGATCCATCCAGGAAGTTTGATTAAGACTATAATGATAACCGCCAGAATGATAAACACGCACCCTGCAAAGAAGCCTACCGCAAACCAGACAAACTTTTCCTCTGCTCGCATCGACCTACCCCCGGCTTTTCGCGTATTATATGCCCTGCTTACCCCGCTTCACAATAGCGCTGGTCACTTCTTCGTCTTCTTCCGTGTAGTAGCTACTATGATCCCTACGCCTAGCAAGCCGGCACCGCCCGCCACCCATGCCCACCACGGTATGCCTCCCGGTGGGACTATAACCTCCGCCATCTCGTTGCAGTATGTGCGGAGCTCTTCGTCAGACATAGCCGCCAGCTCATCAGGAGTTTTTGGAGTGATGTCCAGCTTCTCCTCGAAGTCGCCGATGACGCTGATCAGGGTTTCGCGAGACCAGGTCAGCTTGATCTCTTCGCTCAAAGGCTCGTGCTTAAAGAACCTGTAGACGTGGTCCGACAGAACAGTCAAAGCGATGATGATACCGATGGCGCCTAGTGCTACCGCGAGAATAATAACCAGCGCTTGCCAGAACGCAATGGAGACACCCTCCGGAGGAACCACTGTGACCTCTACCCTGATATCGGTCCATAGCAACGGGGTGGTATTGGCCCATACCCGTAGCCCAATTACTCGCGCCCCCTCCGCCTCTACCTGGTCCTTCAACGCCTGCGCCAGGCGCTCGGCATTGTACCCTGAGGGGCTGAAGGGATCGGTCCGATAGGTGACTGTTGTCACCTGAATGTCGCCGTCGTAAACATAGGCGTATGGGTACAGGGTATCCTGGATGAGCACATACTCCGGTGGCAAACCGCCGATGGAGTACCTCTCGTCGTCCCAGTTATTGACGCCCCAGGGGTTCGGAGGTTGCTGGCCGATTACAGGCTCAGAGTCGGAGATGAACCGTTGAGCGTCCACCAGCCTTCCGCCCAGTGCATCTTGGGGAACTATCCCCTCGACATCTATGCTGTATGGTGTCCAATCGGGGTCTTCCTCCAGTGTCACCTGCTGCATGCCGTAGCAGAAGGGCGGGTTGTGGCCTATGAAGATACCATACGCCAGGCCCAGCCCCACCCATACCTGGCCCCCTGGGCCTCGGTGCTGGAACGAGAGAGATGCGCCAAAGCCATCCCCCGGCATCTTTTCAATTTGGGCCCGGATTGCACTTAACGTTTGAAGTGCCATTTTCTCTACCAGTATCCTGTTACACTTAAGGTTTGGAACTGTGGCTCTAGCGCCTCTGTTACATACACCTCGTCGTCCCAGTTATTGACGCCCCACGGGTTCGGAGGTTGCTGGCCAACGACTGGCTGGTAGTCGGAGATGAACCGTTGCGCGTCAAGCAGTCTGCTGCCCCCCACATCGGCTGGGACGGTGCCGGACACGTTCACACTGACCGATGTCCAGTCGGCATGCTCGGGAACACTTACCTGCTGCATGGCGTAGCAGAAAGGTACCTCGTGGCCAACGAGTCTGCCGTAGGCGAGGCCGAAGCCAACCCAGACAGCTACCGCCCCACCGCGATGCTGGAATGAGAGGGTGGCGCCGAACGAACCACCCGGGCCTACCGTAATGTAGCCCACACGCAAACCCGCGACTTCTGAATTGGGCGTTGCTGATCCAACCTCTATTTCCATCATAATAAACCTCCTTATACATATTGCGCTACTTCGAGATTGTTAAACTCAGCTGGTGGGGGTGGCGCCAGCCACGCATCGACTATGTTCTTGGTGTATTGACGATACAATCCGTTGTACATCTTCTGGTACCACCACTCCCCAGCAATCTCCTTATAGTATTCTCCATCGTAGCACCAGGGGCATATACTATAGCCACAGCACCAGTATCCACACGTCGGGTAGGCATCATCACAGTAGCCCAGGTGGTCGGCCCAAGAGTGAAATCCATGGAAACACTCGTGGATTATAGTTTGGTAAAAATTAGATATGATTCCATCACCAGGTTCCTGCATTTCATTCCAGCCAGTGTTATAAGAGGTCGCATTGAATGACATTTGACGACCACATGCGTTTTCCACAACGTCTATTCCATACGACCCTCCAAACATTGCTGGATTACCTTCGGCATCCCAAAGAGGAACGAATATATGTGCTTTGGGAACCAAATCATAATCGATTGCGTATATGTCTGGGAATGTAGCTCCAGTCGTATTATACATAACTACATCTCTCTGCTCGCTATATGTTAGAGTGTGGTAGATATCAAAGTAGGGCATGAGCGTTTTCCAGAAATTGACTACCCTATCCACGTTCTTCTCAATATCGCCAGAGGGGAAATATCCATTATTGCTATAGCAGACGAAGGCAATCCAGCATTCTGGGCGGGCACCAGATTGGGGTTCGGTCACAATGGTTCTCCCAGCAGTATCATGGGTGCCATTAACAACCACTGGGTCGGGTATGTACTCCAACGTGTAGGTTTCAATCCATTCACTTAAATCCCAATCCCAAACATACAGAACGACTCTCCACTGCAACGTACTATCAGGCATGACAAACGAGCCCTTCACCCACTTATACTCCCCTTGTTTATAATAATGAAAGCTGCCCTCTATCGATATAGTTAGACTCCCACCTATCGTTTGAATAACAGGCATAATAGCGACGTCGTCCGCAGTGGGCTCACCGTTCTTGATTAGAAACTCACACTCAACATTATCACCAGGCATGGCGACCCTGGGAATGTGGGCGAAAATGAGAGATGTGGGTGTGGTATCTACGCACAGGTCTCCGGTCAACTCAAGGGTCTGCTGGTCAACAGTGACGATTCCATTATCAAGAGCGCAGATATTGTCAATAGACGTTCCAGCGGGCCATATCCACAAGGAATGGTTGGAGATATCTGGAGGGATTATGGTCACAGGTTGGTTTTGTGCAACCCAGCCCTCGGGAGCTCCCACCCAATTCCCAATGGATTCATCAAACCAAAGGGCAGTCCAGTCCCCCCATTCAGGCAAGAAATTGGTTGCGTATAGTGTGTAGGACACTTAGCCTCCTGTCCGAAACTGCCGTATTATACATATTGCGCTACTTCGAGATTGGTAAACTCAGCTGGTGGGGGTGGCACCGCTTCGAGAAGGACATCATAAAGAAGTTCTTCTTCGACTGGCCAATTAGGGGGTAACCAGACATGGCTTTGTATCTTCACCTCGATATCGTGGTCTGGCATAGGGAACGATGCGGTGAATGTTTGGCTCCCATCGCCTGGCACCAATGGGCAGTCGGGGTGAACCCCACCGAGTAGAATGCACCTGGGCGAGAACTCGATAGTTTCTAGATCGGGCTTATAATATCCGATCACCGCGATAAAGATTTTCATCACTGGCAAAAGGTTACGCACATAAACATCAATGTCGACATTCTCACCGACTGCAGCCCTGCTTGGAATCAAGACCAAATAGATGTGACTAAAGTCACCTGCCATTAGCTTTTCCTCCTTCTGACTGCATATACGATTCCTAGCCCCGCAATGAATAATATCGGCACTGCCAACCAGGGCGACACTTGTGGGGCGGCCGCTTCTTGAACCAGTATCGCAAGCTGCTTGTAGTCGTCCAGCTGCCACTTGGTGCCCGTCCAGTAGTAGCTCCACACCTCAAAAACCGTGTTGCCCTCGGGCATGGTGAACTGGTAGGTGAAGGTGGTGATTGACCCCGGCTCTGCAGCAGCATGCTCCGGGATCGGGACTAGCTCACTACCGCCGAACTGCCCCATGGAGGCAAGGTCCATGGTTTCAGCGTGCAGGCTCAGAACCTGTACCCGCAGCTCCATCGGCTCGCCTGGGCGAGCCAGCGTGTGGCCGTAGGACACCACCTCGCTGTAGTACCCCATGCTTACGCCATGAGCCCTCTTCACCACCTCGGCGGTCATGTCCCTCATAAGGCCTCCAAAATAGCAAAAGACCGAGGGTATGAACCCCCGGTCTTTTCATCCATTCTACGGCAGGCGTTTTTGAAATGTCAAGTGCCGAATACCTGAAGCCGGGCGGAGTGTATCTGGCTCTCCAGCCATTGAGGATGCGCTGCCAGTATCGCCCCATGCTGCGGCGAGACATCGTCAAAGAGCCGCACCACGTTGTCGACGGTGGCCATCTGCTCAAAAAACGAGCGGTAGGGCTGTGCCTTCTTCCTGCCCGCCTTCTCCTCGCCGGGCTTTAGCAGGAATTGGCTCAGCAGTTTCCCCACAACGTTGAGATTATTCTCCGCAGCGTATCGGAATTCTTCCACTGGCATACCCTGGCAGTAGGCAGAGATGTATTCCTTGGCTTTCCTCTCCGCCACCCGGTGCATGTATCTTTTCACAAACAGCACTTGCCTGGTGGACATTAGATTTCCAGTCCGGTGTCTCCCGACGATAGGGGCGCTGGCGGTTCTGCTGGTTCCTGCAGCTTTAGCTTGCCGCCGCATTTCGGGCACTCGAATATGGACTCTGGTTTTTCGGGGAAAATGGAGGTCTTACCACAAAGACTGCATTTGATCGAATAACCGCCCTCGTCCTCTGGCTGCTCACGCTTGGACTCCCGATGCTCCCTGACCATATCCCGGCTGGCGCCGATCAGATCCTCCAAGTTATCCTTTACTGCTCCCGCCAGCCCGCCCAGGTGCTTGGTGCGCTCACTCTGTATCGCGTAGTCGTTTTTGAGCTTCAGGGTCTCCCGGTCGTTTTCCAGCAGGATCTTGAGCACGTCGCCGCGCATGTTCCCTGCCTGGTTCAGATACGGGCTGCCGTTAGCTTGCCCACCACCGCCTATCTCCGTCATCCTCTTCTTGGCGGTGTCGGCGGCGGTGATGAAGCCCATCAAGGAATCTACTATCTGCTGCGGTGACTGCTGGTTCTGGCTTCCTTCCTGCACTGCCTTGGTGGCTATCTCCTTAATGTCTTCCTTGGTAAGCTGCTGCTGGGGGCCGCCCAGAATGGACTCTATGCGGTCGGCGATAAGCTTATCTATAGCATCATCCATCCGGCTGCGGTTGCTACCTGGGTTGTTGACGGGATGAAGGGTGTCGACAGTGGTGGCTGCCAGCTTTTGCAGGTCCTCCACCCGGCGGTCTATCTCCTTGAGCCTCAGTTCGTGCAGTTCCTTTTCCCTCCCGTCGGCTGCCTGGCGAGCTTCGTTCAGCTCGTGCTCCCTGGTCTGCCACAGCTCTCCCAGGTTTATACCGAAGGCTTTGGCCGTTTCGGTTATCCCTTCCCACGGTGTAGGCATTGACGCAGGCTGCGTCGGAGTCACAGGGCGACCGGTTCTTTCTCGTTCTTCATCGTACTCCTGTTTTGCCCGCAGCTCTTCTGTCTGCCGGCGGTACCAGTCGGTCATGCTCTCTCCGCCACCAGCTGCTGCGGTTTTTCCTCTGGGGTAATTGTCTTTCCAGGAATCTCCCATTCCATCACCTCTTTATAGTAGTTAATTCCTCTGGCTTCATAGAAGTCGTCTATCACTTCTTGCAAAAACTCGGCTATGGAGCCCTCAAATCCCATCTTCTTGGCGCAGAAGTAGCCGTAAATGAGAGCGGGAGTATTGGGCACCTGAATAGTCTGGCCAACAAACTCCAGCATGGCCGCTTCTACCAGGTTGGGAGTGTCCGTCTTCTGCTTGGCTGTCGGTTGATCGCTCCCTTTAGCTGGCTTCTTTTTATTCTTGCGCCTGGCTGAAATTTTGAGCATTTCCTCCCGATGTTCATCCCAGTGATGCTTGAGTTTTTCTTTAGGGGCTAGCTCGATTCCACAGAAGTCGCACTTGGCTGTCTTGGCTGTCAATGATAGCCTCCTTTCAACAAAAAAGGGGCACGGTTTCCGTGCCCCCGGACTCTGTCTTTCGGACTCTGTCTTTTTATTGTGCCAGCTTTTTTTTCAACTGTCAAGTCCACACCAGCTAAGCAGAAAGCCGGAGCATGTAGCTGGCAAAAAGCTGGAGCAGCTAAATTTTGGGAACACGGCTTGACATCATGGCTTCTATGGGTTTAGCATAGACTCGAAGCCGGGGGCAAGGGCTGTATGGCGCTCCCCGGCTATTTTATTTGGAGGTAGAAAGTCATGCCCAAGCAAGACGGAAAAGGACCGCCAGCAGGAGCCAGGGGCCCTCGCGACGGTAGAGGTGGAGGAAATCCAGGGCGCCCCGGCCCGGGTGCTGGTTCAAAAACCGGAGGGGAGAAAGGTACTTGTAAGTAGGCAAGGAGGTGGCCATGGATCCGAACCTGAAGGCGATGTTCTTCAACATCGGGGGCCGCTTCTGGGATTATGCCCTCAATCGGCTGACCACCGGGGGCGGTAACCCGGTGGAGAAAAGGATCGAACAGCTCGACAAGGTTATCCAATCTCTGCCGGCAGACGGCGGGGAACTAACAGAAACCCCTTCAAGCGGCCCTGAGCCGCCCCAAAATGCCCCCGAAAGGCAGAGTCCAACGTCTATATCCTATCCCACTGCCACCGCGCCGACTACTCTTTCCTCTAGGGGCGAAGAAGAGGTGGCTACGGCTTGTGTGCCGTGCGCTCTGGGCCACTTTTCCCGCAGCGCCGGCGCCCTCAATGAGGCCGTAAGGTTCAAGAATGAAGGCATCACCAGTAATGAGATACTGGACAGGATCGCCAGCGTTCTCGAGGAGCAAAATACCCTGGAAAGGTTTGACCTGACCCCTGAAAAGCTGCAAAGGACCCCTGAGTGGGAACGGGAGATCGCAGAGGAAGCCCTGCAGCGCAGCCGGCAGATGCGACACAGGCTTGAGGGAATCGAGTCTATAGAGGAGCTAGAGCAAGCTGCCGCTGAGACTGCTACCTTCTACAAAAAGATGAATCGCCAGTGGTATAGAGGTAGATTTAGCCACTTGGGCGGCGAGAAGGCGGAGGCTATAAGCCAGAGAGTTGGATCTGAGGGTGAGGATGGCTGATGGTTATACGGGCACCTAAGCGCATTGCCCTGTCTAAAATAGAGCAGATACTGGCTGCAGGCAAGCAGCAGCTCGGCGATGAGGAGTATAACAAGCTGGTCTCGCTGTTAATGGACCTGCAGGTCTATGGACTCACTCCCTGGATAAATGCCGAGCTCGGCAAGCTTATGTCTGGTCTTCAGTGGGAGCTGGAGATAGGAGAATCTCCGGAGTGGCAGCAGGCGCTAATTGCCTGCGACCGTGAGTTTCTGGGCAGGGAACTGAAGGACATGTGCCTGTATGCAGGTGTCTCCCCCGACGGACATAAGAAAGTACTTTGCGCCAGGCTTTACCAGGCTGCCGTCCCTGAAGTTGTCGAGATAATGGAGCCCATCCTGGAGAAAGAGGAGGCCGCCGAGCAACGCCCGGCGGAGAATGTTTACAGTGTTCCCGATTGGCCGGAAGTAAAGGGCGTCTTTGTCGGGGGCTGTGTTGCCAGGGGCCCGGGTAGCTCTTTCAGGGCGAAGGCCCATGCCCACAACCGAAAAGATGACCCGTACTTTGGCTGGATATGCGTCCGCTCTATAAAGAGGGTAGGCGATATTGAGGACAATGTTATTACAAAGCCATCAAGATTACTGTGGCATGAATACGCTCATATCTTGACTCCCGGACACTACCATGATGATGTATGGCGGCGCAAGATGAGGGACCTGGGGCAACCTATACCTGAGCAGTACGAAAAGAAGCCAAGGAGGGTCGGCTAATGGTGGAGATTGACGAAGGCCTAGAAGAGTGCGGGATTGAGGAGCTCTATGGGGCAAGCCCAGTACAGGTTCTCACTCAGACGGAGCCTCTCTATCGGACACCGCTGAGAGTGGCCAAGGACAGACTCGAAGACCTGCGTCGCAGTGCTCCTGATGAGTTTTACCAGCGCAGGCAGATAATCGAGGCGGCCATCAAGGAAAGAGAGCAGGGCAAAACCAAAACGATGTCCCAATTCAACCTCGGCGAGCTACAGGAGCTGCTGAGGTTTACCGATCGAATATACCGCTAGGAGGTTCTATGGCTAAAGGAGGAGTCACCAAAAAGATAGAGGACGCCGTATCTGCACTGGACAAAAATCAGCTTAAAAACGCACTGTATCTTACCGAGAATAACCCTAAACTCGAGCGCCATCACCAGTGGATAGAAGAAGCCGCCCGAACCTGCCTGGCCAACAAGGACGACAAGGCGGCCTGTGAGTCAGCGATTAAGATCGCCAGGGACAATGTCCAGGGCACAATGACCGTACCCATTGAAGATGACAGCCTTGAGGGATTGGAGGAATACTTGGCCCCGCAGAAGTCAGAGCAAAAACCCGAGGAATCGGGACAACAAATGGAAACACAACAAGAGATGGATGACGAGCCTTACGAAAACTGTGAGGAGTGCTACGTGGCTGTGGCTGCTTCAAGGTTCGCCGATATCTGTTCTGAGAACCCGGAGGAGGCTGGAAGCTGCGAACTAATAGGGCGCAGTCTGGAGAACGAGGATACCGAGCCTACGGACTGGATAAAAGCGATGGTGCAGACGGCCGAGGAGTCCCAGGGCAGGGCGAAAGAGGAGATGGTCGCTGCCGTCACCGATCTGACCGACTATCTCGAGAAGCGAGATAGCCCATTTCTGAAAGCTCTTGACCTGAAAGCTCTTGACAAGGAGGGAAAATATGGCGAAGAGAGAGACGCTATACCCCCACGTGCCGAGGAGGAGGGAGCCTCTTCACCCCCACAAAACGAATTTTGAGCCCAGGGTCGTCCCGACCGAGCCGGGGCAAAGCCCACCCCGACAGGAGCTGGAGTTCCTGCCTGACAGCCCTGAGGTGCTGGCCCAGACCATTGAAACCACTGGCTACCGGCACAAGATAGATAACGCCTTCCAGGAAGCCATAAAGAGGGTCAAGGGGTTGACGTGATGGTCTTAGAGACAAGACCCCCGCAAGTGCTGCCCGCGGAGGAGTATCGGCGCGACTGGCAGCCGCAGGGCTGGAAGCTACTCCATATCGGTCCCACTACGACCTGGCGGGAGGTTTGGGGCGAGTGGGAAGCGATACGGGACCTGGTGCAAAACTCTCTCGACGAGGCCGAAGGCTATAGCTGGGGCTACGACGAGAGGGGGATGTGGATTATAGACAAGGGGAAGGGCGTGGCAGTGGACGATTGGCTGCTCGGCCCGCCCAAGGTAAAACCATACTATGCCCGGGGCAAGTTCGGCGAGGGGATGAAGATCGCCGCCCTGGCCCTGCTGCGCATGGGGTACGCCGTTCATGTCAGAACAGTGGGACGGGAGCTCTGGCTCATCTTCACCGAGCAAAGTACCAACGGCAAGCGTGAAACTATGGCGGCACTGTGGCGGCCGAATGGAATCCGAAAAGGTACCGAGTTTCATATCATCGGCTATCGCGGTCCATCCTACGAGAAGAGATTTACCGTGAACCTCCCCAAGCAGGCGATACTGGCCCAGGGACCAAGCAAGATAACCGAGCCAAAGCTAAGGTACAACCAGCTCATCAATGAAGCCTACACTGACGGTCCGAAGATATACGCTCGCGATATATTTTTGCAACCCATTCGGTCGTCATTCTCATACAACCTGTGGGGATTTGAAATGGCCCCCGACCGCCACGGGCCAAAGTCTGAATCGGATATGTGGGTCGATATGGGCAGGCTGTGGTGCTGCGTCAATAATGTCTCTCTCCTGCAGCTTTTACTGGAGATGATACGATTCCCTCCGGTGATAGAAACCGAAGAGAGCATTAGCCTGAGTATGGGTAGCTTGAGTATGGGGGCTGAGCCGACAAGCGGAAAGCAGTATGCCGAATTTGTGAGGGAGAACGCCTCGGCGTGGAGAGAGGCATGGAGCAGCAACGTCGGCGACAACGCTGTAATGCGCACCTCCGACCGATGGGACAACCTGGTGAAACACCTGGGATATGTTTCGGTCAGCGTTTTATTCACTGTGATGGATACGCTTAAGATGGCCATCACCACCGATGAGGACCTGATCAATGCCAGTGCTGAAAGGCTGAGAGAAGCCGAGGTTATCCCGGATGAAAAGTTAACCCCCAGCCAGCTCGCCCATATTCTATTGGCACGGGCAATAGTATACAAGGTTACACCCTATATGACCGGGAGGAAGGTGAGGGCAACCCTTGCCGCCGTCATCCCTCCGGCCAGCGACCGGGTGAGGACGGCGGGCATGTACGGCATGAACACCCATGAAATATACATCGACCTGAGCACACTGGAGAAGGGCCGTACAACAGTGGACGCTACAGTCCACGAACTGGCTCACCACACATCAAGAGCCGAAGATCTCGAGGAGAAGCACAGCAGCCACATGACCCAGATAGCTGGCTATGTGGTGCAGATCACCCATGCAGGCGAGTTTGACGAACTGATGGAGGAGGTAACGTGGTGATGGCAAACAAGGCTATGTATCCGCATACGCCGAAGAGGAAGGGACCGCTGTATCCACATGTGACGAGAAACCAGAAGTCCGGAAAAGATAGGTCTCTAACCGAGCAAAGGGCTTATGAATTTGGAGCCATAAGTGTTTGGGGCGAGTATCCTCAATGGGCCGAGTTCAATGATGATGAACAAGCTGAGAACTTTGCTGACTGGCTGAGAGACGAGGGGTATGAGGCTCAAGTTCTCTCCTCGCGCGGTCAATTTGCAGTGCGATATTCTATAGTGCCCCGAACACTCCTGGCCAAGACCGAAGGCGACCCCATAAGCAAGTACTGCTGCAGTCAGTGCGGAGAATGCGCCCCTGAGGAACTGCTTGAGGAGGGGCGTTTTCTTGACAGGATATCCTGGCTCAGGCGCCACTACGAAGAGAGGCACCCGGGTATGTGGGGTGAAATGTCACCTATGACCGTTGAAGATGGCGAGCTGGTTCCTCTCCAGTATCACCACCTGGCCGATCTGGTAAGCGAGCCTTTGCCCAAAGACGCATATTAGGAGAATGACAATGCCCAAATATCCACATGTACCAAAAAGTCGGCAACCTCTATACCCCCACCGCTCAGGGAGCCAAGCCAAGCCTCAGGCGGTTATCGAGGGTGGCCAGCGGATCCCTCCTCAATACCGTGGACTGATTGACTACATCGATGAGCCGCTGCCGGATGTTGCCCTGATGACAATAGAGGTAGAGGAGGGTGAGCGAAAGATCGATGCGGTGATGCGCAGCCTCAAGAGTGGGGTGGACACCATCCAGCAGAGCGAGAATTTCCGCCAGTTCCTCATCACCATGTCCAAGTTTCACGATTACAGCATTGGCAACCAGATTCTTATCATGGTCCAGAAACCCGAGGCCACCAGGGTGGCCGGCTTCAACACCTGGAAGGAGCTGGGGAGATGGGTAAAGAAGGGAGAAACAGGTATCGCTATCCTGGCGCCCAGGTTTCCATCGCGGCCAACCTGCCCTGAATGTGGTGCCCGGATCCCAAAGGGTGCAAAATACTGCCCGAAGTGTGGCGCGGCTGTTGAAGAAGCTGTAGAGATGGAGCCTGCCTACTTCATTGTGGTTTCCGTCTTCGATATCAGCCAGACAGAAGGCAAACCGCTTCCAGAGTTCGAGGTGCCGATCCTCACCGGTGAGGCAAACGAGGAACTGTTTACCAAGGCGATGGCCCTCGCTCGTGCGAGTAGAGTAACGGTGAGCTTTGAGCCCAAGCCTGGTCTCCCTCCCGATGTAAAGGGGTACTATATAGCGGGGGAGATATGGGTGCGGCCCGAGGAGTCGCGAGCGCAACAACTCAAAACCTTTCTCCACGAGCTGGCACATCACTACACTGAGAGCGTGTTCCATCTTCCCACCAGGGATGCTGAGACGATTGCTGAGAGCGCCGCCTACGTAGTGGGTGCTCACTACGGTTTTGACACTGGAGTGAGATCATTCCCCTACGTGGCGCTGTGGGCGCAGGACGAGAAGGTGCTGAAAGAGAACCTGGGCGCCATACGAAAGGTGGCGACGACAATACTCGAGGGGCTAGAAAAGCCTTGACATTTCGATAAAGAAGTGCCAATATGATATTAGGAGCCGGGGGCACGGAGCCTCCGGCTCCTGCTATTCCGCTAAGGTCGAGGCGGTGATATCCCTGTAAAGGGGAAATACTCTTAAAGGAGGTAGGAAGTGGCCGGAATTCCATTGAGTCAGGCGGGCGATGCCATAGTCTACCCTAGTGTTCCCTGGTCCAAGCGCCTTTTCAGCCTCAAGACTCAGTCGTTCTCCAAGGGTTCGGTCCCCAGGCACCTGATGCCCTATCTGTTCAAGAAGGGCGGTGACCCGGCGACCTGTGCTCGAGAGACGGCTGATTTGAGCGGCGCGGCACGCGTGAGGGGAATGAACAGCTGCATCTCGAGACTTAAGAAGAAGGGCTAAGCCCGATAGCAGAAGCGAGAGGGGGAGGCATAAATGCCTCCCCCTCTTTTATCCCCGTGTTTCGGTTATAATTCTACTATGCCAAAAGAACTTAAATTCATTCTACGAGAGACGCCCATCGGCATGCCGGCAACGCCAAAGCAGTCAGCTCAGCGCGAGAAATTCGCCCGGGTATCCACAGAGGTTGCCGAGGAGATGAAAGATACAAAACTGAGGGGAGCTGCCAGGGTAAGAGCCTTTAATTCTAAAGTGAGCCAGAGGTTAAGAGAGCAGGGTTAAGTTTCCTCAATCTCCTCGGGCGATGGTATTACCATGAATCCTAAATCAATCAGGCAAACCTCAGGATGGTATGTAAGCCTTGCGGTTTCCACTTCCCCCTTAGCGTTCTTCATGCTGGTATCGATAATCACACCCTCGAATCGCCACTGGCCGTCCTTCATCCTCTCGTAGTTCTTGCAGCGGAAGGTAAAGTCGCTGCCACCCCTCTCCTTCCGGGTGAACACGACTATCTCGAACATTAGATCTTTTATGTATGCTTCAGGAATTTTGACCTCACCGGGCTTTCCCCCCCACTCTTTCTGCTTGCGCAGATCTACAAGCTCCTCTTCCACTTAAACCACCCCCTTAGCCACCAGCTTTGCGGCCAGCTTCTTCTTATGCCCGTTAGGGCTGAGGCCGTTTTTGGCGCACATATCCTTGAGATCCCTCAAGCTGTAAGTCATGTCTATCTCAATAAGCTTGGCTAACAGCCCCTCATTGACACCATCGGTAAAAAGGTCTCCCACCTCTATACTGAGGCGCTCGCCGGTCGTCAGTTCCTCTCTCTCAACTTTGGTTCCACCCCCAGCTCTGGCTGGCGCTGAAGGCTTGGCCGAGGGTCCAGAATCTTCCAGCGCCTGTCGAAATTGACTCGCATCACCTCCCCCGGCCTCAATCGATTCTATGATTTCAATCAATCCCTGTCTATTAAGCCTGAGTGCTCTCATGGTTGCCTCCCTGGTCATAGTTCAACAGAAGAACGGCATTTTAATTTTGTCAATACTCTATGTGGCCGTTTCTGATCCCGCGAACCGGCCACAAGGCGGTACCCACCAGGCAGCCGCGCCTCGCCGACGTCCCGATGAAGGCATCGCCAACTACTTGGAGGCTCTCGATACCGTAATAGGTGGATACTCGTCTCCCCAGGTCAATGTCCTCCCGGCAGCCCTGCATGGGGTCGCAGGTCTCATCGTAGCCGCCGACCTCCCAGAAATCGCTGCGCCGCATGGTGATTCCACGACCGGTGGTGTGCCAGCCCGGCTTTATCAGCGCCCAGGGCGCGGCGAATAGAGCGCACGGAAGGCTGTCATAGAAGCAGTCCACACCATGCACCAAGACGGCGCCATTCCCAAGAACCTCCACCATCCGCTCTACGTACTGCGGTGACAGTATGCAGTCGGCGTCGCAGAACATCACGATCTCCCCGCCGGCGACCTGCGCGCCGTAGTTCCTGGCGGCGGCGATGCCGAGTCTGGGAAGATCGAACAGCGGCAGGCCGTACTGAGCCAGCACGTCCTGGGTGAGACGTTTGGGTTCGTCTGGTGAAGAGTCAACTACGATCACCCCAAGGTCCTGGTAAGTCTGGCCACAAATGCTGTCCAGCAGAGCCCCCACGTAGTCTTGCTCCTCGAGAGTGGGGATGATGATGGAGACGAGAGGACCGCCGGTGCGGTAGGCTGGTACAGTGCGGAGTGACTCCAGAGCGCGATTCGCCATGGTAGCAGCTGCCACCACGTCGGCAACAAAGAACGCTCCTATGATCGCCGCTATCGCACCCTTCGCCATATCTACCTACCTACATGCATGCATACATTCATGCATACATTCATGCATACCTACCTGAGATTTCTCCGCCGGCAAATCTCCTCGTAAGCTTCTTGCATCCGCTTGAACTTGTCCACATCTGGCTCAGTGCCATCAGGGTGGTATTTCTTGGCTAGCTGACGATACCTATAGATAATATCCGAGGGAATGCAGTTGGGGTCAAGCCCCAGGACGTAGTAAGGGTCCTCGGGCGATGGCTCGGCAACCTGGCTGTTAGCCCGGGGCTTCTGCAACTCCTCCAAGCCTCGCTTCATCCAGAACGGTAGCCGTTCGCCCGTGAGAGTCGCGGACATCTCGTCCAGCTCGTTGAGTATGCTGCTCAATTTTCGCCTGGCCATGTTCGCTCTCCATTAGCCCTATTGTAGCACCACAAACTTTAGTAAACCACCCTGCAGGGGGTAACGTTTTGCCCTATTCGCTCGGTAGTATAGTAGAATCAATTTAGCAAAGGAGGAATCATGAAGCATCCGGCAATTGCGATGGAATCGCTGAGACCGGTGTTGGAGGAGCTGACCAGGGAAATCAAACCCATCCTGGAAGAGGCTAAAAGAACAGATCAGGATAAAGCCGCCCATAACCTCATCCATGGAACACTCCTTCACCTCGTTAATCAAATTTTCAGCTACCTGCCACCGGAAGAGCAGAGCCACATTCTAAACACCTGCGGAACCTGGTTTGATGTTGGGCTTCTGGTAGGGAGATCTCCGGAGAAGTTGGCGGATATCCTGGACAAGGCCAACCCCTCGGTCGAGGATATCGAGCTTCCCGATTGGATGTGGCCCACGTTAGAATGGAGCCAAGATTGACCAGTTGACAAGCTATGGGAACCGATTTTACAATATAGTAAAGGTCAAATCATTTAGGAGAGGGCAGAGTTTATGGCACTAAAAACATACCTAACCCCTGAAGAGATCGGGGCGATGATCGATAGCGCACCGACCCTTCGGGACAAGCTTATAGTGTCTTTCCTGGCCGACACCGGCTGCCGGGTATCAGAGCTCCTGTGTCTGAAAGTATCCCACATAGACTTCAACAAGAAGCTGGTCCTGATTCCCCATCTTAAGGCCGGATTGAGGAAAAGGTGCCCGAGCTGCGGTAAGTCAGCAGGGAGAAGGCAGAACTTCTGCTCGAAGTGCGGAACGGACATAAGCGATGTTCTTGCCGAGGGGAACGAGGAGCGCACGAGGCTGATCAATGTAGGTGAGCAAACGTTGAACCTATGCCGTGAATACATAACCAGGAGGGCGAATGATTCTGAGAAGCTCATAACTCTAACCAGGCAGATGGTTTACAGGATCATCCGCCAGTGCGCTGCCGGAGCTGGTCTCGATGGCAAAACGATACTGAACCCCGAAACAGGACAGATGCACTATGTCCATCCTCACAGTTTCCGTGATAGCCTTGCCGTGGACTGGCTCAGTATGGACGATAGCGGCGATAGCCAGAAGATGTTGCAGGACCACCTGGGTCACAAGAGATACGAAACCACCGCCCGTTACATCAAGCTTGCACCGACCCATGTGGGCAAAGCAGCCGACGAGGTAAGGAGGCATAGATTTGGAAGTTGAACCGAGAAGAGGTGGCAACCGCCACCCCCTATCAGTCAGGGCCTTTATCCTGGACCACCTGGCTAATACTGGAGAAGACTATGGGGCAAATATTCATAGAGCCTATAACCGGGCGTTAGATAGCTTAGCCACTGAGCTTCGAGGGAATAAGAGAAAAGGACAAAAGCACTACCATAAGCCCAGGTTCAGTAGTTTCAATAAATATATGAACCTTCTAGCCAGGGAGGGACTTATTGAGTTTACAGGACGAGAGGAAGAATCCGACAACGTGATGTTCTCTGATAAAGAGTGGAAACCGGTGAGGCGATACTACAGGGTGAAGGGAGGGCAATAAGATGAGACCATGGAGGAAATGCAGGCATACTGACGGGACGCATTGTTTGATAGGAGCCAAATCGCCAGATTACTGCGCTGGGCACTCACTAACCTGCGGACGCTATGATCCCTTGGTGCGACAAGGTTTGAAGCCCCATAATGAGCTTAAAGAGAAAGCGAGGCAAAGGCTTCTAGACTTGGGATTTAAAGACGAAGAAATCAGAATGGAATACCAGGTTACGCTGCCGGTGACAGTAAGGATTGATGTAGTAGCACTTAGAGACGGTTCCAGCGTAGCCGTGGAGTGTGGGGCGGTGCATGATTTAGATAGGATTAAGCTCCTACGAAGGCGATTTGATAAAGTCCTCGTCATTCGGTGATACCAGTTGACAATGTTAGTCAACATTTAGAATAGGGGAAGAGAAGCCAGAGATATAATTCTTTGGCTTCTTCTTTTATTGGAAGGTGTAAATATAATTTTTTGACATTTAATTTTGATTTATATGTAAAAGGATTTGATAAAGATAAAAAAGTTGATATATTGTTAATGTAGCTACATTTATACTATTGACAAAAGAGCATATTGTCAAATATAATGACCATAGCACATTAAAAATTGAATATGGATTGAGCCTAAATCTGAACGCTTGTCTAATCTGAACGGAAGGGAGATAGGCAAGTGATTGACGAACTACAGCGACAGGTAGAGGCCGAAAAGCAGTCAAGGCATGCTCAAGTTGAGGTCAACAAGCTACTCAAGCCGAAGCCTCGTAGTATCACCAGTAAGAGGCGGAAGCTGCCAGAGGATTATACCGAGGCGATAGAGCAAACCTACCATGAGCTAGACGGTGATTGGGCGGACTGGATAGAGACAGCAAGAGCCTATGACCGAAGTGTGCCGAAGCAAGACCAGTATGACGTAAGGCACAATATCCTGTTAGAACTGGCAAGGGCAAGGGCAAGGGATAATGAGCCGATACCGAAGCTCAGGCAATACCGAATTGCCAGCCTATGCAGGGTCAACTATTGGAGAGAGCAGGGCAAGGGTCAAACGAGAGTGTGCATAATTGACGGCAAGCCTAAAGAGCCACACTGCCGAGACTGCCAGCACAACCCGAAGCATGGGCGATGCCCTTGGCTGGCGGTAAGACCGATGTTAAGCCTAGACCTTGAGGTTGAGGACTCCGAGGGCGGAATCACTACACTAGGCGATACCATAGCCGATGATAAAGCCCTTGACCTTGACGGTTGGAACGATGCGGTAACGTGGCTACTCGGTTGCCCGATAAGGCTAATCCAGATAGCCGATAAGATAAGGAACGATAAGACCCTGACAGGTGCGGAGCGCAAATACCTCTGGAAGTGGCGCAAACGAGAGCAAAAAAGGCTAATCTAGGGGGTAACGTTTCCCCCCTCTTGCTCGGTAGTATAGTGGAAGCACCGTTGAGGCTAGCGGGTAGCAGCTTAACGGTTGCTTACTACTAAGGCACTTGGTAGTCTTGCCCACTACTGAGCAGGCCTAAAGGGGGGATAGTGGAACAACTGAATATAGAGGGCAAACGCTCAGGCGATGGCTTCGTAGCGCATAAGGCTACGCTGGTAAATGCCTTATCAAGGGCATTGGCTGACAGAGTTCAGCTAATGGACTTGATGATTGGGCGCAAAGGCTTACTCGGATACCTGAAGGCTTTGGGCGGTAGTAACGTGGTTAAGGTGATACCGTCAAACGGTGGCGCTAGCGGGTTGCAGGCTACCGATAAGAGGCTTAAGGTTATCTGCGGTAGCAACACCAGCTTGATAGCCGATAGTGAGTGGATTGGAGAGAATACGCCTGTTACCTTTTGTGAGGTCAGGGTTAGTCCCAATAACTCCGTCAAGCCAAATGTGGGGGTTAGTGAGCTAGTCGAAGCACTCAACCGAGTGATACCGTTTACCGCTACCGATGATAAACGCCCTACACTCCAATGCGTTAGCTTCGTGGCTGGTGATGGTAAGCTCACAATGGTAAGCTCCGATGGCTTTAGGCTAGCGGTTACTAGCCTTGACTATGATGACGGAGAGGGTCAAGCCTTAGTCAACAGTGATGACCTCAAAGGCGTAGCAAATGCACTGCGGAGAGCAAAGCGGGCAAGGGTTAGTTTTGAGGCAGGCGGTGATACGATTGGCGGTTACAGCCTCATTATAGACACGGAGTTAATCCGCTATAAGTGGCCTTCCGTCAATGCCGAGTTCCCCAACTGGGAAAAGCTAATCCCTACCGAGTTCAACACCTATGCCAGCTTTGACACCGTAGAGGCAATCAAGGCAGTCAATTCGCTCCATGCCCTTGCCGATAGCAAAGCCTATCCGATTGACCTTACCATTGGCGACGGTAAAATGGTGATGGCTAATCCCGATGATAAGGGTGAAGCCGATTTGTCAGCCGACACCGAGGGCGAGGGTAAAATCAGGATAGACGGAAGCTATCTGCTCACTGTGTTGAAGGCTTGTGGCGGTATGGTGGACTTTAGCCTTGCTAACGGTTACTCTCCTATGCTCTTTAGCCACAACGGTTATCGGGTGGTAGTGATGCCGATGATGACCACTGAGGCTGGTGAGAACCAGAAGAGAGACACCGAGCAAGCGCCTACCGAGGACACCGAGCAAGCGCCTACCGAGGACACCGAGCAAGCGCCTGCCGAGGACACCGAGCAAGCGCCTGCCGAGGACACCGAGCAAGCGCCTGCCGAGGACACCGAGCAAGCGCCTACCGAGGACAAGCCCAAGCGCAAGCGCAAGGCAAAAGAGCCTGTAGCAGTCGAAGCCTAACGAGCGTTCAGCCCAAAAGAGAAGCCACGCAGAAAAGCAGGGGTCGCCCTGCTTTTTTGCTTTTTTAGGGGTATTTCTTCCCCGTGCGTGGGAAGGGATACCCCTCTTTTGTGGCTAGGAGTGGCAATCAGCGGTGTTAGGGCTACTAGGTATCCCCGATCTCGTTGAGAGATGTATCGGGGAGAAGGGAAGTAGCGGGCTAGGCGCCGACCCCCCGTTGTGTTGCCCCTGGGTGAAACAGTAAAGGGGTCGGGGGAGATTAACCAAACCTGACCCCTTTACTGTGCCTAAAATCAGACTGGAAAGGAGGTGAGATAAGTGAGCGACCTAAACACTATCTTCACCTTGACCAAGGATGATGTCATCGGTTGCGCTAACGAGATGGGGATAAACCAAGAACAAATTACCGATGAAGTCCTTGAGCAGGTAAAGAAGGGGGTGGAGTGGGGTCTTGATTGCTGGTCAGATGTAGTTAAAGAGGCCATAACCTTCGCCCTTAAGAGCTAGCCAAGGGCAGGTATCTTGAAGGGGTAACTATGCCCGGAAAGGAGGTGTTGTTGTGCCTATTAGATGGAGCGCGGTCAAGGTGCAAGAGGCAGTCGACCAGATAGATTTTTACATTGACCAGGCTACCGCACCACTGGAGAATGCGAAGGCTGTCGCCGAAGCCGCTCGAAAAATACCAAACCTACCCCAGTATATTGAAGACTGCTTTGTCCGTTTGCTCGGCGAGATTGAGCGGTCTATTGGTGGCGGAATGTTTGATGAGAGTGGGCGACTCCTAGGCTGCACCGAGCGTATCAGAGACAGGATGCCCGATGGGGCAATCAAAGACGAGCAGGCAAAGCTAAGGCACGGAAGCCAGCAAAGCCTGGTCTGAAAGAGCTGGCGATCGCCAAGTTTTGAACCGGTAGCTTTGCCCAAAATCAGGATAGAAAGGGGGTGATAGAGTGAAACCCCAGCTTGACCTCTTTAACGAAGCGCAAGTAGAGGTCGAGGAGGTAGAGCCCAAAACCGAGGTAAGATCGACTCCCAGGAGCCACAGGGTAGCCAACGTGCCCCTGCGCAAAAGGCGAGCTGACGCCCTGCGCAAGCTCATGGCCATCTTGGAAGAATTAGAAGGACAAACCATCCATGTAAGCTACTGCTGCGGATCGCACGGCCATTTCTGGTTTAACAACTTGAGGCTAGACCGACTGAGTGTGCAGGGGGGAAAACAGGTTGGCAACCCTCACGCCGATGATCTTCATGGGGCGCCTGTCATAGTGCTGTGGGGAAACCGCAGTGCTCAGGTGCGCATCTTCTCTAACCAGCTCTGGGACGTACGGATACAGGAGTATTTTGGCTTCGTCCAATACCTGATTGACTTCTGGAACGGCTTTGGTGCTAATCCCCTTGACCCCTACAAGAAGCCAGGATTCGATAGCCTGGTCATTATCAAGTTCAAGGACTAGGGGGTACAAATCCCTCTGGTCCACAGGGGTACCTATACCCAAAATTACTAGAAAGGACGGAAGCTTGACAACTGAAAAGAAAATAGAGAAGGGCATCTCCGACCTGGTTGGTGTCTTCACAGATCCCATTGTTGTGTTTCCTGGCGGCTGGGGCGACACGCTTCCCGATTGGCTGAAAGAAGCTATCACCATGGAGAGGCTAATCATGAACATTGGGGCACTCAAGGGCGAGGAGATGACCGGTACCGATGCTGAGGCCTGCGCTTATCTCTACGCCGCCTGCCTCACACAGGCACCGGACCACGACTGGACGCAGATCTACCTTTACATCGCCGGCCAGGTGTACGAGCGGCACCGCACCAAAGACTCCGGAGTGAACATGCCGGAGGACATCAGGGTGGACCAGATCAGCGACTACCAGATGGGGAAGCTGCGCCACCTGAAAGCCTGGATTTATGAAAGGCGCATTGAAGCGCGGTTGAACAGAGACAGAGCCGAGCGGAGACAGAATAGAGAGGAGGAGGAAGCCAGGAAGAAGGCGGAGCAGCCAGCACTGTTCGAGTTTTAATATACTGGAGGTGAAGAATAAAGATGAAGCAAAACCGAGGTATCACGATACCACTAAAGCGTCAGAGCTGGGAGTTACTCATCGAGGCTCTAATATACTTGCTCGAGAAGCCACACTTAGACGACTTGGATGAGAGAAGAGATGATATGAGTAAATTGCTTAGCTACCTTGAAAAGAAACTGAAGAAGTGAGCCGGTTGAGCTGGGGGTCGGGGGTTCAAATCCTCCGACCCCCTTTTTGTCTTTTCTAACCTATAAATCCTATAAACCTGAAAAACAGCGAAGGGATCCCCCAAGTGAAGGGTGTCACCGGTGACACCCAGGTCGACAATGGAATAAACCGACCAGAACAATACCGACTATGCTTTCCCCCCAATATTGCGGATTTCCAGGCATGGAAAGGGGCAGTTTGAAAAGATAGTCGGATTAAGTCGGAAAGAGGTCGGTCGAGGAATGCGGTTTTCCCATTTTACCGTTATGTGGTAAGACGGTATAGACGTTGCTGTGTTGCCGTGAGGTGAGGCATACTGGTGTGCCTGGTAAGTGCCAGGACTATTGAATGGTTCGTGGCATGATCCAGGCATTTTCACGAGTTTTAGCTATTGCCAGGTCAAGTTACATGGCATGTGACAAAAGTTGTGCCGCGGGGCATTCGCCGTGCATAATTGTGTACCCGGTGCGGAATGATAACGGCAACCGACAACCGACAAGGGGTGTACGGAATCGCCTTGTATGTAACATCACCCCTCCTCATCTTTGCCTCAGGCTCAACACCAGCACCACATTGTCTTTCTTACAATAATATTCAGCCCGGGTTTTACTCCTCTTGGTCCTTTTCACCCATTTTCGACAGTTGGGGCACGGTTGCTTTTTCGGTGCGTGGGGAAAGTCGTCGTAAACCCTTGAAATCCTATATGGCTTAAATTGTATAACGGGAGATGGTTTTCGAGGCTGCAAATCAACTTTCTCGTCAACAATAGGCTCAGAATTTGACAAATCTGTCATATTTTTGGTCATATTTGTCACATCACATTTGTCTACATTAATCACCCCGTTGCTCTTCCGCCGCTTCCATAAGCGTCGGCATATAGTACATAGCGCATTCCACAAGCCGGCCGCTATCATGATTTAACTCCTCTATCACAGGTCTGCAAATACTTGTCTCGCTGCCGATGCACTTATCTACCGCTCCCACGGTTGCTGGTAAGGGAGCCCCAGGGCCTCGTAGATCGAATGCTCGGTGTATCTGGCTATGCACTGTCCATACTCGTCAAACAGGCCATCGCCATTCGCTTTGAGCTGCCAGCCCCGGTCCCTGGCCAGAGTACAGAGTCGTATATTGTTTTCCTTGGAGCCGGTGCGAATTAGCAGCAGCGTCGCCCACGTCTTCTCGGTGGCGTAGTAGAGGTCCACCTGGTTGCCCTTGAACTCGAAGGTCGCGAGCTTGGCGCCCCGTCGCACTACCCTGTCCGCGATCGCCACTAGATTGTTGTTAAACCCCAACCAAGTAGCGGCTCGGGGGATCCCCACCAGGTCAATATCGTGGACCATAGGTCGCCGGCGCCGGATGCTGCCAGCTATCTCAAGCCGCTCAAAGTAGGGCTGCAGTACTCCAATCACTTCCTGGCCAATAGACTCAGCGTATTCCAGGCTCATCCTCGATCTATCGCTCATCCTTGGCTCCTCTCTGCCTCAGTGGAATCTCTGCTCCTTTAACGAATACTGCCTCGGTGGGCATGAGAGGCCAATCAATCTCGAACTCCAGCTTCTTAACTCTGTTGACTTTGACATCCCCTGGTATATAATCTATGCTTTCGTCGGCATTCACGATTAGTGCCTCCCAGATACATCCGTTCCGGTCTCCGATTACGTGGGCTATCTTGACCTCAGCCATTGCTCCATCCTTTCATAATGTTGACCTCGAACCCTTCTTTATGCCTTTTTCCTTCTCTGGCTTCTCCGAGGACTTATTTAACAGGGGCGTGATCCCCATCCAGTTCAACGGCTCGGTTGTCTGAATCTTGTACCTTTCAACATCCCCGTCCCATCGCAGGCTATAGAACATGAACTCGATTATGAGCTTAGCAATGGCTTCCTCTTCCATAGCATCAAGGGCTTCCACCATCGCTGCCGCTTGGTCCTGTCGCACCACCCCACCGGGGAGCTTCAATTTGTTGCGCCACCAGGTAATAGGTGTTTCCCGATCGCCACCACCATAATAATTTGAGACATGATAGCCTGTTAGCTGCGCAAGCACGATCACCTTCATGCGTGGCTTGTCCAGAGCACCGGTGGCCTTCACCGCCTCACGTATGGCGGCTGACTCAGCGTTCTTCTTCGCCTGGCCATGGGCCCGCTTCTTCCTGGTGAGGGCAGCCTTCTTCTTGGCCACACACTTCGGGTTAGTGCAGACCAAGAACACTCTCTCCTCTTCCTCTCTGGCATAGGAGCCACGGTACACGTGGCTATCGAAGGCGTAGTGGAATCCCTTGGTGCAGCGCTCGGTGCATTCTTCAGGATCATCCATCTTGCCGAGCTCATCAGTATATTGCCCCTTCAACATAACATACCCCACCTTGAGCCCCCCGTAGACTCCGGCACGGAGTTCATTCAGATCCAGGACCTCAGCTCGGGTCCCGGCCTTCTCTTTCGCCAGTCCCAGAAGCTCCGCAGGGATCTCCTTTGTTGCATTCTCCTTGACATTACCCTGGTTCGCCCTGGTCATAAAATTGGGGCAGGTCAATCCCTCATCGGTGGCTATGACGTCCGTACCGTCGCAGCGCATGGCGTTCATGCACCGCTTGCACGGATAGCCATCCGGTAGGCTACGGAGCTGCTGTGCCCTCCGCTGCTTCTCCTCGAAGTCCAGTTCGCTCTCCCCCAACTCTTCCCTGTCGCCCTCTTCCTCAATCCGCTGCTCCATTTCATCCATTTGCTGCTCAAGAAGGTCAGCAGGTATTTCTTGAGAAATAGTATCCTGCCTCTCCAGTTCGGCTTGAGTTGCCCTCTGGATGATGTCCTGCTCCATCTTCTGTATGGCGGCTGCGGCTTGCGCTTTCCGATGCTCCTCCTGCTTCTGGTCCCAACCTTGAGTTGCCCTCTGGATGATGTCCTGCTCCATCTTCTGTATGGCGGCTGCGGCTTGCGCTTTCCGATGCTCCTCCTGCTTCTGGTCCCAACAGGGAAGATTGGCGCAGTAATGCAGCGTTTGGCTCTTCATAGGGTGAGTAATTATGCAGTGCTCGCACTGCAGGCAGCCGGCGCCCCTGGTATCAAAGAGAGGTTTTTCATGGGACCATGAACCGTCTTCCTCGAGAGCCCTCATATTAGCCCTGCATGTCGAATATATCGCCTTCTGCATGCCCTCAACGGTTGCCGGATGGCCGTACTGGCCACCTACCCCCTTTATGGCCTCTCGCATGAGGTAAACTTCATCCTTGGGCTTCTGGATATTTTCCCCGGCCTTGCTGCTCCACTCCCCATACTCACCGACAGTGCGCCCCTGCAGTACCAGCAACTCCCGGGCCATGGTGAAGTTAATGCGACCGTCATCTACCTTCTCCAGGATCTCCTTGGGTAGCCGCAACACCCGCCTCATGTTCGATACATTGCCCTGGGACATGCCGAGGAACTTGGCCAGGCCTGTCTCTGTCTCATCGAACGTGGTGATGTACTTGTCGACCCACCCGGCCAGCTCGAGGGGGGTCAGGTCCTGCCGGCGCAGGTTCTCCTCTATGGCCACCCTGGCCATGTCTTTGTCGGTGAGCGGCCTGATGTTGATCGGCATCTCGCCCCACTTCTTGGTGTCCTTCTTTGCCAGCCTGACGAAGCAGGTCTTGCGAAGGTGTCCGTCGGCCAACTGCACCCGTCCGTCCACGCGGCGCCCCGATGGGATCTCGAGTAGGCCAACCTGCTCAATGCTGTGCATGAGCTCCTTCAGCGTATTGGCCGGCATGTGCTGCCGCGGTTGATACGGATTGTCATCGATCAACCCTATTTTGATGTTCTCAACTGCCATTTGCTTCCCTCCTCTCTTTTTCGTCACTATTTATGGCTTGCTTCCAGCATTTCCTGTAAGCACTTCTCTATATAACTCCATTTCTTAGCATTGTATCTCTTGGCCTTGAGCAGCCCCTGGGCGAGGATGCCGGGGGGATAGGTGCGCACCGCGTGGGCAGCATCATTGAAGACCTCAGCAGTGTATTTACCGCCCACGATGTTTTCCCACACGTGGAGGACAACTTCAACTGCCACCTTCTCAGACGATTCGCCCGCTTTGGTCAGGGCGCCCTGCAGCACTGTCGGGTCCGTCAAGTCTGTCTTCTTTAAGTCAGTAAGTAATTGAGAAAATGGAACGCCGTTGCCTATACTAACCTTACCTATACTAGACTGACCTAGACTAGACTGACCTAGACTATACTGTGTCTGCATGGGTTTAACGTCATGGTTAACCTTGGGGTTAACATCAGGGTTAACCTCATCGTTATCCTCTGTTGGCTTTTGAATCAGGCACATCCCGGCTTCCTCAGGGGTCCTGTTTCGCTTTTTAAGGTTGCAGGATTTGCAGGCTGTAACCAGGTTAGACCTATGGTGGGACCCCCCCCTGGTTAACGGTATAACATGGTCGATCGATAGCTGCCGTGGATTTCCCGACATTTCAGTTCCACAGTACTGACAGGTGTAATCATCACGCTCATATACCTCCTGACGTAATTTATCGGTAAATGGTATATCTAGACCTGTGCCGCCGGTAGGTGGAGGTGGTAGTTGGCTGGGCTGCGGATGGGTTGGAGCTTGATGGGCAAACCATAAAGGGAATGCCAGGTACTGTAATTTATTGTTGTCATATCTGATGCACCGCCATGGATTGTTCTCATTCCACTGATCCATTTTGGAAATCATGCTACTAGCTAGGCTAGCCGTTGCTTCTAAATCTAATTCGTCGTCGTACATAAATATAGAGGATTTGAGATACGATGGGTGCGCTCGTATCCTCCCCTCATCATCGCTGAATTGGATACACCCCAACAGAAGGAGTCGCTCGTCTCTGGTAAGGGTCGCTACCTCCTCGTCCTCCCAAAATGAGGGGTCGATCATCCTTTTTCTAGCCATTGCTCACCTCGCCTAGTCGATTGTTTAAGTAGTAGGTAGAGTG
>Ga0307434_1000377_pt1 | contig 32477 bp, 26 predicted proteins | sample SalMarWE160220MG_FD_202156 | JGI IMG/M metagenome (GOLD analysis project Ga0307434, IMG submission 202156) | Salt marsh sediment microbial communities from the Plum Island Ecosystem LTER, Massachusetts, United States - WE1603-220 | ecosystem: Environmental > Aquatic > Marine > Intertidal zone >... | reverse complement strand
GCTCCTCGGGCTCCTGGGTGACAGCGAGGTTCAGGGCGCCCTTCGCGGCCTTGAGCAGCTGATCAGGGGTAAAGGGCTTCTCCAGGTAGTCTGCTGCCCCCAGCTTCATGGCCTGGACTGCGGAGCGTACCGTGGCATAGCCGGTGATGATCACCACAGGCAGCTTTGGCTTGGCCCGCTTGACATCCCTGAGCACCCGCATCCCCCCGATATCGGGCATGCGGATGTCGGTGAGCACGAGGTCATAGCCGCCCTTCAGGGCCTTGGCGAGTCCTTCCCTTCCGCTGAGGCTGGTGTCCACCTGGTAGTTTTCCTCGCTCAGGATCCTGGTTACGCTGTCAAGCACGATCTGCTCGTCATCGATCACGAGGGTTCGGGTGGTGTTCATATCATGTCTACTTTCTCCAATCTCATAGGATGAGCTCGCATGCGCAGCGGTATGAGATGGCAGGTCAAATCATATCTAACATTGAACCTTCAGCCCGCATAGGTCACGGTGAATCCTGCTGAAGTGAGCTCCTTGACGATAGGGTCGGTGTTCTTGGTCTGAATCCTCAAGATGATCATGTAGTCGTCTTCCTTGGGCCTCATGAAGGTCATCAGGCTCAACAGCACGGCCTTACTGTCATCGAGGATGGCCATGATGCGCTGCATGTTGCCGAACTGCTTGGTCACCTTCAGGTCGATCCGCTTGCCCTTGACCCGTACTCCCAATACCCTGGTCATCACGCGCACGATATCCGACTCGGTGATGATGCCTACCAACCTGCCGTTATCCACCACTGGAAAGGAGCCGTAGCCCATATCCTGTCCCAACTGGAGTGCCTCCTCGGCCGGCATATCGGACGATACGGTGTGGGGATCTCTGACCATGATCTGCTTGACGGTCATCTTGGCCAGCAGATAATGAAGCTCGTGCATGGTCAGGGCGATGGCTGGAGAGGGAGCCGCCTCCAGCAACATGCGCAGGGTCACCAGGCCAACCAGCTTCCCTTTTCTCATCACCGGGAGCCTTCTGATCTTATGGGCCTCCATGATCTTCCTTGCGTCGTGGAGTGATGTATCCTCATCAACGGCAACTACGTTGGTGCTCATAAAATCCTTTACTCTCATGATTGCCTCCTCATTGTTGTGAACGGCGCGCAGGGTATTTCAGGGTGACTATGGGCTTCGATCCGCAAATAGTACCCCAGCTTTTTAGGTACATGACCTTTTCTATTATTTGCCCCGTTCAGCTCTTGAGCAGTTCCGGCTTTGGCTTTACCATCATTCCATATGCTGCGATAAGGATTCTGCAGGTATATTCGGCGTAACAGTATGTACTCCAGGATGCCATTGTTAAAGTATAATCTATTGATTTAAAAATCCATACACAATCAGGTAGGTCACTCAAAATATGGAAAACCCCACCCATTTTTACCTAGGGGCGGTTTTTCGTGGTGCGAATTCCCTATCCTTCTTTAGGGCGAAACACCTAGCTACAGGAAAGGCGTAAGGTTCTCGGAGCAAGGCGCAGGGTATAAAATATGAACCTTGAGACTTATGCTTTATGCCCGTTGCCGTACAAAAGGAGAGAGCGTATCTTTCCATTTTCGGCTTGAAAGCCTTGAGGATCTTTGTATATGGTGGAAGCTCTTTTGCTTTTCCATAAGGTATGGATATCGATGCGGGGATAGCATGCTGAAGGATTTCAGACCTCTCAAGCGCTACTTTATAGAAAACCGGATAGCCCTCAGCATAGGGCTCTCCAGCCTTTTGTTGGTAGACGCGCTCCAGCTCTCTATTCCCAGGGTTATTAAAAACGCGATTGATGCCCTCACCATTGGAGAAGCCAATCCGCATGTTCTGCTCACATACGCCCTGATCATAGCGGGGATTGCCCTTGCCATGGCAGTCTTCCGGTATATCTGGCGATATCTCGTATTCGGTCACTCGAGGAAGGTGGAGGAGGCCTTAAGAAATCGCATCTATCAACATCTTCAGACCCTTTCCTTATCCTTCTACTGGAGGACCAGTACAGGAGACATTATGGCAAGGGCCGTGAACGATATCGATGCAGTGAGAATGGCGGCCGGCATGGGCCTGGTAGCCCTCACTGACGGCATTGTGCTCGGCTTGGCTACTATAGGGTTTATGTTATACATCAACATCCCGTTAACCCTCATCTCCCTGATCCCCACACCCTTCATCGTCTATTTCTCCCTCATCCTTACACGAAGACTGGGCAAGGACTTCAGACAAGCGCAGCAGACATTTTCTGAGGTAATGGAGTCGGCGAGAGAGGCCTTTGCCGGGATCAGGGTGGTTAAGGCATATAATCGAGAGGGTTGGGAGTATAGCAGGGTGAAGCAGAAGGGGGATAGGTATATAGAGAATAACCTGGCGCTGGGGAGAACCCTTGCCCTGTTTTTCCCGGTCATGACCTTGTTTACCAATCTAGGGCTGGTAGCGGTCATATGGCTAGGCGGGCGTTTGACCATTCTGGGAACCACCACCACGGGAGATTTCGTGGCCTTTATCAGTTACCTGAACCTTCTCACCTGGCCCATGATGGCGCTCGGTTGGGTTACCAACCTGCTCCAGAGGGGCTCTGCCTCTATGAGGAGGATAAACGGGATATTGGAAGAGGTTCCCGAGATTACGGATCGCATCGTTGCCCCCTACAAGGGGCAGATCACTGGGCAGATTAGGCTCGCCCGCTTAACATTCCTCTATCCGAACAGAACGAAGCACGCCCTGCGAGATATCACGCTCACCATAAGGTCAGGTCAGACCGTGGCAATCGTAGGTGGGGTAGGATCGGGAAAGAGCACCCTGCTTCAGGCGATCCCCCGTTTGATTGAAACCGGCAGGGGCATGATTATGATCGACGGAATACACCTGCACGACATAGATCTGGCAACCCTAAGGGGATCGATTGGCTTTGTCACCCAGGAGCCTTATGTCTTTTCCGATACCATTCTCAACAACGTCACCTTCGGAAGGCGGATTGCCGATCAGGGCACCGTCAATGATGCCCTCCGGATAGCGCAGTTGAGAGAGGAGGTGGAATCTCTTCCCAGAGGAATCCAATCCCTATTGGGCGAGCGGGGAGTCACCTTATCAGGGGGGCAGAGACAGAGGCTTACCATAGCCAGGGCAATTGGTATAAACCCCTCCATCCTGATCTTGGATGATGCCCTGTCCCAGGTGGATACCGGGACCGAGGCCGCCATATTGAACGGCATCCTTCAGATGAGGAGGGGAAGAACCACCATCATCGTTTCCCACCGGCTCACCACTATCAAGAGAGCGGATATCATCTATGTGCTCAGGGAAGGCCTCCTCGTTGAAAGCGGGAACCACGACACGCTCCTCAGTGCAGGGGGAGAATACGCACGACTCTATGAAAGGCAGCAGTTGAGCGAGGAACTACAAGGGGTTCGATAGTCATGCACTTCGACTACGGATATACGGAAGACCGGCACCTCGGAAAGCCTTACAATATTGGGCTGTTGAAAAGGTTGTTTCCCTATGCAAGGGTCTATAAGAGGCCCATTTGTGCTGCCCTCGTTCTCACGCTTGCAATCACCCTATTCGATCTCACTGTTCCCTATCTGCCCAAGGTTGCGATCGATACCTACATCCTCTCCTTCTGGTATCCGGTGAGAGAAGGTTCGGCGCCCCGTGCAACCGCAGAAGAGTTCAGGCGGAAATACGGCTTTCTCATGGATCCCACAGGAATATCCGAGTCGGGATTTATCGCAAATGCTCAGCTCAAGCGCATTGATCTCGGGGATCTCAGGCGCTACCGGGGAGCGGGGCTTCTTTCCACGGAGAGGTTTTACCGGGTGCCTGAGGACAAGGTCCAGGGAGATCGGGCTTTCGAGCCCGGGCAGGTGATAAAGGGAAGGGGTCCCTATTGGTACGTTTCAGCCGAGGGATTGCAGGGCCTCAGCTCGGATCAGGTGCTCAAGCTGCGGGGAAGAGACCTGCGGGGCATCATGTCCATAGCCCTGTTTTTGCTCCTTTTGATCGGCGGTTCCGTGATATTGAATTACGGGGAATTCTTTCTCTTGGAGAAGGCAGGCCAGTATATCATGCAGGACATACGGATGGAGCTCTTCGGCCGGATTCAAGATCAGAGTATTCGGTTTTTTGATCGGAATCCGGTGGGCAGATTGGTTACCAGGGTAACCAATGACGTGGAGAACCTCAATGAGATGTTCAAGTCGGTGATAGTCACCGTGTTCAAGGATATTTTTCTGCTGGCAGGCATCATCGTGGTCTTGCTCGATCTCAACTGGCGCTTGGCCTTGGTTTCCTTCGCGCTTTTGCCCTTTGTATTCCTGATCACGTGGTTTTTCAGCAGCCGGGCGAGGGAGGTATTCAGGGAGATACGACGACACATCGCCGCGATCAACGCGTTTTTGCAGGAGAGGATTTCCGGTATCAGGGTTGTTCAGCTCTTTCTCGGGGAGGAGTCGCAGTTTGAACGCTTTAAGGGCCTTAACCACGAGAATTACCTTGCGAGCATGAGACAGATCAAGATCTTCGCCGTCTTTATGCCCTCTATGGAGGTGCTCTCCGCGATAGGCATAGGGCTTCTGATATTCTATGGCGGCGGAAAGGTGATCGGAGAGCAGCTCAGCCTTGGTTCTCTGGTGGCCTTTATCGGCTATATCCAGATGTTCTTCAAGCCCATACGGGATATCTCGGAGAAATACAATACCATGCAGTCCGCCATGGCGAGCATGGAGCGCATATTCGGGCTCATGGATCTACGAGAGGTGATTCGGGAGCCTGGGGAACCGCAGCGACCGGCGAAACGGGAAGGCCATGTGGAATTCAAAGACGTCTCCTTTTCTTATGAGGAGGGTTCCCGGGTCCTTGATCACGTTTCCTTTGAGATCAGGCCGGGCCAGGTGGCGGCCCTCGTGGGCGTAACCGGCTCAGGCAAGACCACGATCATCAACCTCCTGGAGCGATTCTACGAGTTCGAAGAGGGATCGATACTGCTGGATAGCATTGATATAAGGAACTGGGGGGTTCATGAGCTTAGGTCGCAGGTCGGCCTTGTGATGCAGGATGTGTTCATCTTCGCCGGCAGCATTGCGGAGAACATATCGTTGGGTGATCGGGGCGTAACAGAGGAAACGGTGGAGGAGATTTCAAGACAGGTTCAGGCGCATCGATTCATAGGCCGTCTTTCAGGGGGGTTCGATCACGAGGTAAAGGAGGGTGGGGCAACGCTTTCCGCCGGTGAGCGTCAGCTTCTCGCCTTGGGCCGCGCATTGGCCTATAGACCCACGATTCTGGTGTTGGATGAGGCCACCTCCAGCGTGGATCCCGAGACGGAACGACTGATCCAAGGCACGATCTCCAGGCTTTCACGAAGACAGACCACGCTCATCGTCGCCCATAGACCATCGACGATCCGGCAGGCGGATATGATCCTCGTCATGCACCACGGCCGTATTGTGGAGCAGGGCAGCCATGAGGAGTTGATGGAGCTGGGTGGTGTCTACCTTAAATTAAACCGATTGCAGGAAAAGATGTAACCCATTGATTGATAAGAACTCCCTTTTTATAGGTCGAGGTATAGGCGATTTTGCCTTGTGTGTCAATGGCAAGGCAGCCCATGATGTGGTAGTTATCCCCTTTAGGCCGACCTGCCTGTCGGCAGACAGGGAACAGCGCGAGGGGGGGGGAAAGTAGTGAAAAGCGGGGAAAGGTGGCGTTGGGGCCATATATTCGTGGAAAGGACGACAGTTAGTCGAAAAAAGGTTATACATCTCCCCTGAACTCGCCTCCAAGTTTTAAAAATCAAGCGGGCCTGTCGAGAGCCTCCAGGTCGAACGAGCAGGCCTCCGGATACTCGGGGTCTACATAAAGCCACTTATCAGATACGGGGAGCTGGGAGGTCGAGTCATCAAGATGGTAGTCTTGGGTCTTTCCTGGGGCCTTGGGAGGAGGACGGGGTTTTAGCTCCTATAACCCTAGTGCTTGAGGATCTTTTTGACCTGCCCGCCATTGCCGTTCACACTTTATGATCAAATGCTATTTTTATCTACTTCATACGCTTGTCACTCAACGCATCCCGTATAAAGGCAAGGCAAGCGGGTTACTTCCTCGTCCTCTATAAAGGAGATAACCCTCATCCTACCCTGACACTTCGGGCATGTTAGTGGGTTCACCTTCATTGACATTTCAGGGATTAAAGAAGAGAGGCATAAGGGGAAGAAGGATATGAGTTCCGGCCTCTAGCAGAAAAATGGGGACATTATTTGCTGAAGCTGATTCCTGTTTTCAGGAAAGGCATTCTTCTTCGATATACTGGACTCGGATTTTGAGATCTGTAGCCACAACGAAACAGGCTTTCAAAGTGGCTACAAACTATAATGATGTAAAGCTACTGATTGTTTTCCTTGACAATAGATGGGAAATTTGAATAGTATCTGATGATTATTTTTATTCAGTCTCTAGTGATTAAAATAGATTATTGAAAGAACGTGCCATGGATGTTCGTTTTTCTCCTCATAATACTCATCTCGAAGACCCTGGAGCCTTCGTCAAGCGGGACCCTCACCTGAGGCAATTGCAGAATCAGCCGCTTGTCCACCGATCCTACCTGCTTGATGAACTTCCCAGGGAAAAGCCGGGCATTTATACCATTGGGGGCGGCCGCCAGATTGGCAAGACGACTCTTATGAAGCAGTGGATGGCGGAGCTACTCAAGTATGGCGTTGCGCCAGAGAGGATCGCCTATTTGACCGGGGAACTCATTGATGACCATCACTCTTTGATCCGGCTGGTTTCGGAAACCCTGAATGAAATGCCCGAAGCCGGCGTGAAATATGTACTCATCGACGAGGTCACCTATATCCGAGATTGGGATAGGGGCGTCAAATACCTTGCCGACGCAGGAATGTTGGAGAATTCCGTTCTGCTTATTACCGGATCGGATTTGGTAATTATTCAGGAAGCTCGGATGCGATTTCCGGGAAGACGGGGAATGGAGGATGTCGTGGATTTTCATCTCTACCCCCTTAATTTTTTCGAAGCGGTTACGCTTAAAAAGCGATTTGCTTCTGATGAACTTGACCGGCTGATGAATCCCGAAATCGAACCGGCTGCCTCCGCACTCGAAATCTTGCACAAAGAATTCGAACTTTACCTCGTACATGGAGGTTTTTTGACGGGTATCAATGACATCGCGAGATTCAATCGGATTATACCCGCTACGTTCGCCACCTACAGCGACTGGGTCCGAGGAGACGTTCTGAAAAGAGGAAGGCAGGAACATTACCTGCGAGAGATCTTGGGGACCATAATCAAGCGTTACGGCAACCAGGTCACATGGAATGCCCTGGCTCATGACCTTTCCATTGATCACCCCAAAACAGTGGCTGATTATTTAGCCTTGCTCGTTTCCATGGATGCTGCCTTTATTCAGGCAGCACTTGCAGAAGACACGCTCCGGGCTGCACCCAAGAAGGCTCGCAAAATAGTGTTCGCCGATCAGTTTATTTTTCACGCGGCGCGAGCATGGTTAGAACCATGTGAGGATCCATACGAGCGTCAAGTTAAGCCGATTTTGTCTGACCCGGTCTGGACCGCCAGGCTAGCGGAGGCCTGTGCGGCAACGCACTACCAGCGATATTTTCCCACCTACTATATCAAGGCAAAGGGTGAGGTTGACATTGCGTATGTTCACCAAAACCGTTTTTGGCCTCTTGAGGTCAAATGGACTACACAACTCAGGCCAAAGGACCTTAAACAAATCTCCAAATATCCTAACAGCCGAATATTGACCAAGTCCTTGCAGTCCAAGGAGATTCTCGGAATACCCGCTGAACCATTACCCCTCGCCTTACTTCGTCTCGGTTCAGTACACACGTTACAACCATAAGTGCTTCGATTCGCAAATTTAGTTGCGTATCTAACGCTTTGAGAAGAGGAGAGTGCCTACTCCGCCCGGAGGAAATCGGCTCAACGCCGCTCCTGCATCACTGGTTGAAGCCTATTGTTTCTCGAGCAGCCGCCTTAGCCTCTCGAGAAATTGGTCCTTACCCACATACCCCTCGATCTTCAGAGCCGCTCCTCCCCCTTCCCTTTTCGCGATATTTCACAAAGAGATCCGGAGTCCTTTACTGAATTACAAACATGAAGGATTTTCACAGGCGCTCGAAGAACGTAATCGCCTGTCTCAGCTCGGCGATGCAGTGGATGATGTAATCAGGCTCCAAGCCTTCCATGTTTTGGCGGCCCTGATTAGAAGTAAAAAATACGGTTTTTATTCCAATGCGCTTGGCTCCAAACACATCACGGTACATGTCGTTTCCCACGAACAGCACTTCTTCCGGTCCGGCCCCGATTCCATCCAGTGCGGTCTGAAAAAGCCGCGGGTCCGGTTTGCGAAACCCGTGGTCGCTTGAGATGACAATCGGGTCAAAATACCGGTCGATACCCATTGCCCGCATTTCTGGCAGCGCCCAGGCGCTCTGGCCGTCGGATACCACGGCGAGGGTAAAGCGTGGTTTGAGTTCGTCCAGAACAGACTTCACTTCCGGATACAGCTCCAGTCGGTGACGCGAAATACCCCGGTACATCTCAGCCAGAAACCGGGACATGGCTTCCAGTCTGTCCGGAGGCTGCTGCCAGGCAGGATTCAGATTCCGCTCCAGGAATTCCCTCCACAGGGCCACCACATTGAACTCCGGGTGTTCTTCTCCGGCCGCCTTTATCTGTTCCTCCATGATTCGGAAGTACTGGTCCCGGACCTGGCCCCGGTGCAGATAAATACCCTGGTAGGTCAGAAAGTGGCTCACCGCCCGGTAGATCTCGTCCATGCCCTCGTCGGTGTGGATGTTGATCAGTGTCCCGTTAATGTCGAAGAGAATGCCTTTCATTTTCATGTGATAGCCCTCAAGTTTTGTTTGGCCTCCTCGAGGAGCCGCCTGCGGTAGTCCCAGTCAACCCAGGAATTTCGCGCAATGCGCAGGAGGGTGATGCCGAGGTAAAAGGGAATCCGTCGCGTGATAGAACGGAACGCGTCCTGCCGGTCCGGGAAATAGCCGCAGTACTCCCAGAGGAAGTGGCCGATAAAGGGTTCCACCGCCCACGGGTCACCTGTGTCCCGCAAGAAGAAATGCTTGAGCTCTCCGGCCAGGCGGCCAAGGTCAAAGACCCGGTCGGCCCAGGCCATGCGCTCCAGGTCGAAGGCCATGACTTCCCGACCCGGCCCTACTTTGAAGTTAGAAGGCGTGGTGTCCCCATGCACGATCACCCGCCGGTCCTCCCACATGCAGCTCCGTCCTCGCCAGCTTTCCCGAAGGTAGTAGAACTCCCCGGCTTCGCTGCGCGCCATTCCCCATCTTTCAACTAGGGATTCAATCAGGCGGCCCGCATATTCATAAGCATGAGAAAAATCCACTGTCCAGCCGCCGGCGGTACGGTTATGCAAGACCACCAGAAACTCGGCCAGTGCGGAGAGCTTCCGGAACAGCCTGTCGCGGCGGTTTTGTCGGATCGCCTGATCGATGACCTCCCCCAGCGGTTGCCCGTCAAAGTGCTCCACTATCAAAACGTTGTGCAGCCAAGGGTTGTAGCCCAGCGGACGAGCGATCCGGAAAGGCCCGCTGTTCAGGCCCAGCCGGTGCAGGTAGGTAAGGTTTTGGAATTCGGTCTCCGTCGGGGGGCGGACCAATCCCGGAGCCAGCCTGCGGCCCGGAGGAAAGAACTTGCCCACCACCCGGAAGCCGCCTCCGAGTTCTTCGTACAGATACACGTCTCGAGAAAAGACGAACTGGAAAACCCGGAACCCACGAGGTGTCCAGTGAACACCGAGTTGGGGCGCGATGTCAAAACGCAGATATCCATCCAGAGGATCGTTCGACGGCAGATGTCCGAGATAGCGGGTGGCCATACTGTTTTTCAAGCGAATCCAAAACCTCTTATCGAAGTGAATACTTCTTTACCATCTTTCCGTAAGGGATGCCAACTGGTTCATCCTGTACCTGAGGGTGCTCGGGTTTATACCCAGCAACCCGGCGGCGCCTTTCCCGTGCACTCTGCCGTTCGTCTTTTCAAGGATCCGATTGTCATCTCTTTTTTTCGGCGTGGAGTAAGCGCACGTACCTCCTAAAATAAAAATACTCCCTGACGTTTTCAAAACCATTGGCTTTCAGTATAGTTTTCCAATCGTGTTTTATAAAATCGAAAGCGTATCGGCACTCTATTTTTTTAAAAACAGAGCGCGGAAGGGCAGGCATTGTATCCATGTCGAATTCGGCGTAATCAAGGATGAAAAAACTTCCGGCCTGTTTTAAATGATCGTAGGCATTTTGTAGTACGGTATATCTGACATCGTGCGGAAATCCATGAATAACAAAACTGATAAAAACTTTATCGTATATTTTTTGCAGGTTAAAAGGCCGGTCAATGCGCCGGTTGATAAACTCAACGCGTTTATCGACCTTAAAATGCTGTTGAAACTGCCTTTCCATGTGTTCCGAAATGTCTAACCCGGTGATGCGGCCTTTCCGGTTTAAATAGCCAGCCATCAGCTTGGCATTCCTGCCCGTGCCGCAGCCTAGATCCAGTATGTGGTCATCGGGACGGATCCCCATATCATAAACGGCTCGTTTAATGAAACCTCTATACATTCCCAGGGTACCGGCATTCATTGCCGCATCGTAATGTTTGGCAATGAATCCTTTCAGCTCAACCCCTGAATCCGGGTAGATCTTTGTATTCATATATCACCATGGTGTAGGTTACTCGTTATCATAACCTATGATTGCCATAATTTTTGCGGGAGGATCTTCAGCTATTTTTTACAATCTATTCTCTTTATAAAATAGACCGCTAAGGAAATATACAATGCTGATAGGATAAAAAAAGCCGGGAAACCGAAACAGTTTATTATCCACCCCCCTGCCAATGGAAAAACAGCAGGCAAGATATTCCCAGCCCCGGCAAAACCGGTGTACAAAGCCCTGTTGTCATTGCCCGAAACTTCGAGCAGCAAGCCGTTCATGGTGATGCTGTACAAAGAATAAGCCATACCCCCTGCGACAAAGATATAGCGCAGGGTCAATTTATCGGCAACAAATAATGTGGCCAGAACGAGCATGATAGACAGCACAAGGTTTAAATAAAGCAGGGTATTATATTTGATGCGTCGGGCTCCATAAAATACCAGCAGGCTTATGAGTAGTATGCCGGCGATTTTGTATAGTAAAAAATAGCCGGTATCGCTGCTTCCGGTATGAAACATTTCTTTTGCATAGAGCATTGCAAAGGGAAGAAAGGAGATGATAATGCCCTGAGTGTTTATGAATCCCAGAAAATAAAGCAGCTTTTTATTATCAGCTAATTCCGATCGTAAAATGGCGAGATAATCTTTAATTCCTGAAATCTTTAAAGTTGAGGGGACATGTTCTTTTATACTCCAAAAACCACCCGATGCGGTAAGCAATAAGGCGCCGCCAATAAAAAACATATACGCATAATTTGAGGGGTAATGCGCAAGGGATAGTACCTTTTTCGCCAAGAAGGCAGATGCAAGGATAAGAGCGCCTGAGATGATTTGCCTGGCAGAAAAAAATACTTTTCTTTTACGTTCATCGACGCTTTTACCAAATATATCGGTATAGCTTATATTTGCAAAAGCACCGCCAAGCGAAAACAAGGTGAGGAACATAAAAATAAACAACAGAAGTATTTTTGATTGATATTCGCGGAGAAAAAATAATATAAAGCCCAACGCGAAAAGAGACAGGATGCGGGAATTTATTCCGGCAAGCAGGAAATTCTTTTTAAAGGCGCTGTTGCTGATGTAGGGAGCAAAAAACAGCTGGGTAAAACTCGACCCTCCCATCATAATGGCTGCCATGATGCCGACATGCACGGCCCCTCCACCCGATTCGATGAGCATGGCGGGAATAACCGTGTCCACATCCATGAAGTTTTGGGCAAAAGCCAAAAAGACAGCATGCCAGAGAAATGCAAAAAAGTTATGGTTGGATATTTCACGGGGTAAGGTCATTTTTTGAGTCTTTCCAGGCAATAGCCGTGATCATTTTAATCCTTGTTCTGGATCATCAGAACATACTCCACAGCAGCCGTATGCCCAGTAGTGCCAGGCTCAGAGAGAGAAGGCGCGCTATGAAGGTACCGGTGAGCCTTCCTGAGATGCGTGCCCCCAGCTGTGCTCCGGTGATTGTGCCTACGGCACAGAGCAGCGCGTACAGCCATTCGATCGATACCAGCGTCCCCCTGACGGCATGGGTGGTAACGGCCGTGGCGGAGGTGGCTGCCAGGACGAACTGGGAGGTTGCCGCAGCCACATGCACCGGGATCTGGAGGACGGTTATCATCGCAGGGACGTTAAGGAGACCGCCGCCTATGCCCAGCAAGCTGGAGAGGAACCCTACGCAGAAGGTGATGCCCGTCCCCAGCTTGAAGTTGACTGCGTAGGAGTACGAGACGCCTTTGCGGTCCACTAGCCTTCGGGGAACGCTGCCACGCGGGGCTTTCTCAGGATTGTGCGTGTATGCACGCCGTATGAAGGCAAGGTAGAAGGCCAGGACAATCAGCAGGCTGCCGAAGATGGCCTGAAAAACCGTTCTCGTGAGTTTGACGACGGCTAGCACACCCAGAACAGCCGTGGGGATGCTCGCAAGAGCGAAGGTCATCCCCATTGTATAGTCGATGCGCTTGAGTCGAGCGTATGCCATGGTAGCCGACAGGCCGGTAGCCAGCACGGCGAAAAGCGAGATCGCGGTGCATACGCAGGGGCTGGCCTCGGGAAAGAGGAACAGGAGAAGGGGGACCAGAATGAAGCCGCCGCCGGCGCCGATGATGCTCCCCCAGGCGCCGGCTATGAGACCGCTGAGTATAAGACCGGCGTATACCATACGAACTCCCCGTTCCTGATCGGCTCCTGCCCCCAAAGCATGCCGCAACCCTGAGTGCCTCGATTCGCAGATATGATTATCTATCTAAGGTTTTGAGAAGATGGGGATGCCGTTTCTCCTGAAAAAAGTGGTTCAATCCTGTTCCGGCATCACTGGTTGAAGCCTATTGTTTCTCGAGTAAGCGCCTTAGCCTCTCGAGAAACTCGTCCTTACCCACATACCCCTCGATCCTCAGACCCTGTTCCTCAATGCCGTTCCTGTTGATGAGGATTGCCGCCGGGATGCCTCGGATCTGATACCTCCTGAGCAGCTCATCATGGAATGCCTGGACGTTGGTCAGATCCACCCGAACAGCGACAAAATCCCTCGCGAGCCGTACTACTTCCGGGTCTGCGAAGACATCCCGTTCCATCATATGGCAAGGGGCACACCATTCGGCGTAAAACTCCAGGATCACAGGTTTTCCCACCTCTCCGGCCTTTGAGAGCACAGCCTGATCGTAGGGAATCCACTCAATGGTCCCCACGGGCTTCAGGCTTACCGCAAGGTAGAGCCCTGCCCCGCACACCATGGCTACTGCTATGGCTTTCTTGAGGTAGGATGAGACCCCATGCATTCCCCACGTCTTATCGAGCCATCCGAGGTCGATGCCGGCTGCCGCAGCCACAGCGGCCAGGAGGACTGATTTGAGGACTGGATTCGGTAGCAGAGGGCCTACCATAAAGGCCGCCATGAAGAAGAGAACCCAACCCATGAGCTTTCGTATCCAGATCATCCACTCCCCTGATTTAGGGAGCCTTGCCATTGACCCTGAGAAGACTGCCAACACGGAGAGGGGTAGGCCCAGGCCTATGCTCAGGACAAAGAAATAGAGAAGGCCGAGAAAGGGGTCGCCCGTCTGCCCTACATAGACCAGAAGCCCCAGGATAAAGGGACCGATACAGGGAGCGGCCACTATCCCGAGGGTCAGGCCCATGAAAAAGGTCCCGAAGAAACCTGCAAAGCTTTTTGATGCCGGTTTGGTGAGCCATAGGGGCAACCGGAGCTCCCATATCCCAAAGAAACTCAACCCCATGGCAACAATGACTGCCGCCACGAAGATCAAAACGATCGGCTGCTGCAGGGCAAATCCCAGCATGCCGCCTGACAGCGCGGCAGAGAGGCCCAGAAGGGAGTTGGTCGCTGCCAGGCCGAGCATATACAGCAATCCGTGAATTATAGTCATGCCCTTCATCCTCTGCCCCTTCCCACCGAAATAGGAAATGGTTATGGGAAGTAGGGGATACACGCACGGTGTGAGGTTTAGGGCAAGGCCGCCCATCAATAGGGCGAGCAGGGTCAGCCAGATGCTGCCATTCGTAGCCTTCTCCTGCGGACCTTTCTCAGCATCTGGCTCCCCGCTTGCCTGGAAAACGATGCTCCCTCCATAATACATACGTGAGGCCGCCCCTTCAAGGACATGTGAATAGCTCCTGCCGTGAGGATTGTCGTTGATTGTTGTAGAGGGGAGGTTCTTTGTTGCATCAGGGGAAAGCCCGGGGTGAAGGGCATAGGTGTTACTGTAAGCAAGGATTGCTATAGCAAAGAGGAGCAGCGAGAGTTGCCATCCACGTATTGCCCTTCGTCTCCTGAACATCACTACCCCCCAATCCACATTTCCAGAGATAAAAGAAGTGTTTGAAGAAGGTAATGCTAGACGCGGGAGAAATCAAGCCTCAAATCGGGTTTACGTGGATTTACTTTTCCGAATCCTTGCCTACTAAGGCCTGAAAGGTCTCAGGCCGGTGGCGGACTATCTCGCCCTCGATCATGTATACGACGTCCTCTGCAATATTGGTGGCGCTGTCAGCTACCCTTTCCAGGTAACGGGAGGCGGAAAGGAGATGGATCAGGCACTCCATCCAGTTTATATTTTTCTGTATGCCGTTCTGGACCTGGATGAACATATCGCGGTTCATCGCGTCTACCTCATCATCGGAGGCGAAGACCTCCCATGCCAATCGGCTGTCCAAATTCACCAGGGCATCGAGGCTCTTTTTCACCATCGATTGGGCCTTTTCGGCCATGCCGGGGAAGTCGAACAGGAAATCCAGCTTCCTCTGTGTTGCGAGAAATGCGGCCCTCTCCGCGATATTCACGGCCAGATCGCCGATCCTTTCCAGATCACTATTTATCTTTATCACCGAGACAATAAAACGCAGGTCGATCGCAACGGGCTGGTGGAGGGTCAATACCTTGAGGCATTCCTCCTCGATATCCACCTCCATCTCGTCGATCTCATGGTCAGCTTTAATGACCTGGTTTGCCAGGTTTCCGTCCCTTGTCTCTATGGCCTTGATGGCCATCCTGAGCCTTTCCTCAACCTTGGCGCCAAGGGAGAGGATCCTCTTCTTTAATTTTTCAAGCTCCCTCTCAAGATGCTTGGGCATAGGGCTTCCTCCTCTATTAGCCGAAACGGCCGGTGATGTAGTCCTCGGTCTTTTTGAGCTTAGGACGAGTGAACAGGCTGTTGGTTTCTCCCATCTCTATGAGCTTTCCGAGATAGAAAAAGGCGGTGATATCCGATACCCGGGCCGCCTGCTGCATGTTATGGGTCACGATGATAATGGTATAGGATTCCTTCAGCTGATCGATCAGGTCCTCGATTTTCTGGGTGGCGATGGGATCAAGCGCAGAGCACGGTTCATCCATGAGAAGCACTTCCGGTCCCACTGCCAGCGCCCTGGCGATACAGAGACGCTGCTGCTGCCCACCTGAGAGACCCAGGGCCGAGTCATGAAGCCTGTCCTTGACCTCCTCCCAAAGGGCGGCCTGTTGAAGGCTATGCTCCACCTGCTCCGCAATATAGGCCTTGTCCCTGATGCCGTTAACCCTTGGACCATAAGCAATATTCTCAAAAACAGTTTTGGGGAAGGGATTCGGCTTTTGAAATACCATGCCGACACGCCGGCGAAGGGTAACCACATCCACGTCAGGGTCATAGATATTTCGATTGTCGAGCAATACCTCTCCAGCTGCACGAGCATAGGGAATGAGGTCGTTCATTCGGTTCAGGCAGCGCAGTAGCGTGCTTTTCCCACATCCCGACGGCCCGATAAGGGCCGTCACCTGATGTTCATGGAATTCCAGGGTGATATCCTGGAGCGCCGGAACATCAGCGTAGTAAAAATTCAGATGGTTCGTTTTTATCTTTAATTGGTTTTTCATGAGAGATACCAAACTCTCCTAATCCGATACGTTGTTACATCTTCCTCCGGAGCCGTGCCCTGTAAAGAATCGCCACGAGATTCAAACCCAGCACTAATGCGATCAAAACCAGTGCCGTCCCGTACTGTAAATGTCTCGTTTTCTCTATCTCCGTGCCGGCTGTGGCCAGGACATAGATGTGATAGGGGAGGGCCATGATTTCATCGAAGATAGACCTCGGCAGGGAAGGGGTAAAAAACACCGCTGCGGTGAACATGATCGGCGCCGTTTCTCCGGCAGCCCTGCTGATCCCCAGGATAGACCCGGTGAGGATGCCGGGAAGGGCGGCAGGAAGTACCACCCGGTAAACCGTCTGCCACTTGGTGGCCCCGAGCCCGAGGGATGCCTCCCGATAGGTATCCGGAACGGCTCGGAGCGCCTCTTCAGAAGAGCCGATGATCACAGGCAGGCTCATGGCTCCCAGGGTCAATGCTCCGGAGAGGATGCTCACCCCGAATTGCAGCCAGACCACGAAGAAGGCAAGCCCGAAGAGGCCGAAGACAATAGAGGGAACACCGGCGAGGTTATTGATCCCGAGGCGGATGATCCTTATAAGCTTGCCGGGTTTGGCGTACTCGTTGAGATAGACGGCTGAGGCGACCCCAATAGGTAGCGCTACTGCTATCGCACCCAAGCTGAGACAGACGGTTCCCACGATGCAAGGAAAGATGCCCCCCTCAGTCATGGACTCCCTTGGAGCCTGGGATAGGAACGTCCAGGTAATGGCCCGCCATCCTCTCGCCACGAGAAAATACATGATAATGGCCAATGCAATCCCATTGGTAGCTGCGGCGATGCGAAAGAGCCAGAACATGAATCCCTGAAAGAAATTGCGTCGTTTTTCCTTTGGGTGAGAGGGACTTATGCTGATGCCCTTTTCGGCCTGAGCGATCCCGGATCTAGCCAGGGAACCTGAAGCCCGCTTTATATCAAGTGTATTTGTTTCGTTCATATCTATGAAACAATCGATTGTTTGTGAGAATTTCGAATCTTGATAGACTCATAAAAAGTCGTCACACCGTTGAAAAACGGGGTCCAGATTTTTTGTAAGTCTTTGAAAATACTGGATTCCGGCTCGTAGGCCGGAATGACGAAAAATGGTCCTTTTGGACTTTTCACGAAACCATAAATCTTGTAGATCATTACAGTGTTGCAGCCCCCACCTGTCTGTATTTGTGCGCGATGTGATCCGCTATCAGGTTAAAGAGAAACGTAAAGGCAAACAGCACAATGCCCGTGGCAAACAGCGCATAGTAGTGATCGCTTCGAAATGGTGCTTCTGCCATCTCAGCGACGATGCTCGCCGGCATGGGCCGTACCGGGTCGAAGAATGAGGTGGGGATAAGCGTTGCGCCGCCCGCTACCATGAGGACCACCATAGTCTCCCCTATAGCCCTGGACATACCGAGGATGACGGCCGTGCTGATACCGGAGATGGATGCCGGAATGATCACCCGGGCTATTGTCTCCCAATGGGTAGCTCCCAAAGCAAGCGATGCCTCCTTGAGTTCGGTGGGCACGCTAAAGATGGCATCCTCGGAAATACTGTAAATGGTCGGTATCGACATAAAGGCCAGCATCAACGAGGCGTTGAAGAGGTTTAACCCCGTGGGGATATCGAGGATCTCCTGGAGAAAAGGGGCAACTATTACCATACCGAAAAATCCGATGACAACCGAAGGGAGGGCCGCTAGCAGCTCCACGATCGGCTTCACCCACTCGCGCACCCTCGCTGAGGCGACCTCCGCGAGGTAGAGCGCAGTGAGGACCCCTAAGGGGATTGAGATCAGGGAGGCCACGGCTGTAACGGCCAGGGATGCCGTGATCAGCGGAAGGATGCCGAAATCCGGAGGCTCGTCAGTGGGGTACCAGTATCTTCCGAAGATGAAATCATTGACGGAAACCTTTGCAAAGATGGGAAGACCTTCCATTAAAAGAAACACGACGATGAGCGCCAGCGTCGTTATGGAGGCTAGGGCAATACAGAAAAAGAGGGTACGGATCCCCCGCTCTCTCCTTTGGCGACCCTTTCCTCCTTGATGTGTTTCCGCCATGCCATCCCGTAAATAATGTTAAGCCACAGATGTACGCAGATGACACAGATAAATAGATTCATAGCGCATATCATTTGTTTCCTGTAGCCGATGATTGAACTTTTTGTTCGGCAAATTGACCTCAGAAAAAATCCGCGTCTGTCTGCGGCTGATTAATCTGAAAATTAACCTCAGTACAAAGGCACATATCCCACTTCAGCCACATATTTTTGGCCTTTTTGTGGATGTATAACGTAGTTAATGAAGTTGAGCGTATCACCCTTTGGCCAACCAGCGGTGAACATATAGAGTGGTCTGCTGATCGGGTAGGTGCCGTTGAGGGTCGTCTCGGGCGATCCGGTAATCCCATGTACTGATAAGGCCTTTACGCTTGCATCCAGATATCCGAGCCCGATATAGCCAATGGCATTCTTATTTTTTGAAACGGCCTGTACCACGGCACCGTTTGAGGCCTGAAGGAGCGCGCCGGGATAGACCCTCTCCTTTTTCATCACCTTCGCTTCCCATACCTCAAAGGTACCCGAGGAGGTATCCCGCGAGACAACCACGATTGTCCTGTCAGGGCCGCCCAGGTCCTTCCAGTTCTTGATTTCCCCCTTATAGATCGCCTTGAGCTGGTCCAGGGTGAGATTGGTCATTGAATTGCCGGGATACACCACCGGAATGATGCAGTCGTAGGCTACGGCAAAGGGCACCGGAAATCTCCCCTTCTCAACGGCCAGCTTTACCTCCTTATCCTTGATAAAGCGGGAGCTGTCCGCGATATCGGTCGATCCGTCGATAAGGGCCTTTATGCCGTTACCCGATCCACCGCCCGAGATGGAGATCCTCACATCCGGGTTCGCCTTCATATATACCTCCGCCACCTTCTGTGCAATGGGAAGCACGGTAGTGGAGCCCTTGATTACGATAGTTCCCGCCCAAACTAGATTTGTCGCAAAACAAAATATTACGACTAGCGCGAATATTACAGAACCTTTAAATTTCATTTATTTCCTCCAATTTCCTATGAAAGATTTTAAACTAAATACCAATTGTTAGATCTCTGTCAGGTTTTCGTTACTATGTTGTTAATGTTTTCCCATCCTCACCTCCTTTTCCCCAAAAGAGTTCACCAAGATATTCATTTGAGGTAACTAAGCCGGGATTGTTAGATTCCCGTTATCTCAAGGTGAGGTTTTAATTAATTCATGCAACTTCCGCTCTTTTAAGGTGTAACTTGCATTACAGGTAATTTTTCAAAGAAAAGACCTAGGATTCGCGAGATAAGGAAGGAGCGGGGTTATGGTCGTGTTTGCGAAGCGAATTAGGTATTGCCGAGAAACACAAGGGGGTCAGAACTGCACATTCCACAATAGAACAGTTTTGAGAAATGTGTAGGTCTGACCCTTATGTTGTCTCTGATCAAGGGAAAATTCGGCACGTTTCCAGGCTTAGGAAAGGCCTTGGCAGGGTTAGGTAGAAACTATGAAGTTACGCAAAACGGAAGGGAAATAACGAGGGAGAAATCGATCAGGCCAGACCAGGCTCATACGATTACAGATCTATGCTATCGGAATGTGGATTGAGAATGTGCTTCCCTTTCCCGGAGTACTCTCAACCGATACCTTACCTCCATGGGCCTGGGCGATGTGTTTGACGATGGCAAGCCCCAGCCCTGTGCCACCCATTTGTCTGCTTCGGGCCTTGTCAACCCGGTAAAAACGCTCGAAGAGTCGAGGCAGATGCTCCTTTTCTATACCGCAGCCCTGGTCGCGGACGCTTATGCTGATTTGACCATCTATTTGCGCGGCCTTGACCAGAACAGTGCTCCCCTCATCGTTGAACTTTATCGCATTATCGATGAGATTCACGACGGCCTGCTCCAGAAGGGCGGGATTGATGTTGGCCTTCAGTTCCTCGTTGCACGAGAGCTCAAGGCTGATCTTCTTTGGAGCGGCTTTGACCTCACAGACCCGGATAGCCGTTAAGAGGACCTCACGTATACGGCCTCCTTGAAGCATGATGTGTTCTCCTTCGGCCCCGCGCTCAATTCCGGAGAGGCTGAGAAGGTCTTCGATAATGGCCTCCAAACGATCCACATGCCTTTCAATGATTCCCAGGAACCGCTTGCTATCCTTAGGGTCTTTCACGGAACCGTCGCTAAGGGTCTCCACAAACCCCTTAATGGCCGTGATTGGTGTCCTGATTTCATGCGAAACGTTGGCAACAAAATCACGCCGGATGTTCTCGAGCCTCCAAATGCGTGTCACATCATTACAAACGATGAGCGCACCGGCCCGATGTTCGTCAGCATCCTGGAGGACCGTGCCGTGAGCGTTAATAATCCTCTCGACATCCGAGTAAAGGACGATATCCTTTTCGACCGGCTCCTGACTTGTGAGTGCGTTCTTCACGAACTCGTGGAGGACGGTATTTCTGACAACCTCCTGGATACTCCGGCCTTGTGCCTTGACGATATCGCACGAGAACATTGCTGCGGCGGCCTGATTGATGCTTATAATGCGTTCTTCCTCATCCACTGCGATAACCCCCTCAATCATGCTTGAGAGCATGGCCTCGATCTCGTTTCTCTGGCGCATGATGGTATCGATACGGTCGCGAAGCTGAGCGGCCATCTGATTTATCGCATCGGAGAGGCTGCCTATTTCATCCGATTGATCAACCTGGGACCTGGCTTGAAAATTACCGCGGGCGATAGACTCGGCAGTCCTTTTGATCTGTTCGATAGGGCGAGTAATCCTCCGGGAGATCGCCAGGCTTAGGATAGCAGCGAAGACCGCTATGATGAGCCCCCCAAGCGCTATTTTGTTCCGGATATTGCGTATTAGGGCGTCTATTGCGGTCACGGGAATGGATGTACGAACAACCGCGAGGATTCGGTTATTCACCTTGATGGGTATTCCCACGTACATCATGTTCTTTTCAAGGGTTTGACTATACCTCGTGGACATACCGAAGGGACTTTTCAGTGCCTGGATAAACTCAGGCCGATCCACGTGGGTGTCCATAAGGGCGGGATCCTCCTCGGAATCACCCGCGACCTTGCCTGAGGGAAGTATGACGGTGAACCGGGTAGAAACTCCCTTTCCAATATCCTTACACAGTAGATCAATGGTTTTTTCGTCGAGTGGATCGAGATATTTCAGGATTTGGCCCTCAAAAAGCCCCGCTCGCTCTTTAAGGGATGAGGCAGTTTGTTCGAGAAAGAACTCTTTGAAGGACCTCGAGGCGTACCATGTGACTGCCATCAACGATATGATGGTTATCAGAAGAAAAGACGGGTAAATGTGCCAGAGTAGCCGTTTCTTTCTCGCCATCGTTAACCCTTGAATCGGTACCCCACTCCCCGAACCGTTTCTATATATTTGCCGGCAGGCCCCAGTTTCCTTCGAAGCCCCACAATCTGGACATCCACTGAACGATCGGTGACATAGTAGTCCTCGCCGCGAACCTGATCGACAATCTGGGAGCGGGTGAAGGCCCATCCCGGTCTTCTTGCGAGATAATGAAGGGTGCCGAATTCGGTAAAGGTCAACTGCACCGGGTCACCATTCACTATTACCTCGTGGCGCCCTGGGTGGATGACAAGGTTGTGGATTTGAATAACTGAGGTTTTATCCTGAGACCCTTTTTCCTTTCTGCGCAGAACCGCTTTTACTCTGGCGATCAAGATTCTGGGGCTGAAAGGCTTGGTGATATAATCGTCAGCACCAAGCTCCAAACCAGTTACGATGTCCGCCTCTTCTCCTTTGGCCGTTAACATGACGATGGGAATATTTTTGGTATCGGGATCATTTTTCAGTTCTCTTGTTACTTCAATGCCATCTATACCCGGCAGCATGAGGTCTAACACAATAAGATCAGGGGGTTCTAATCGTACACGGCTCAAGGCCTCCTCTCCGGATGCCGCACAGGTAACCTGATAGCCCTCTCTTGAGAGCTTGAATTTCAGGAGCTCTAAGATGTCTTTTTCATCGTCTGCTACGAGAATCTTTTCTTTTGCCATGATGTCATGCTCGTGAAAGGGATATCTATTCAAGATTATTCGTTTAATATACAAAGGTTAGCACTGCATGTGGATTGTGTAAAGATTTTGTTACCACAGCCGGGTATGCTGGGATAAAGGGGATTATAACCATAAAGAGGTCAAATGGGGCTAATAGTTGAAAAGAGGACGGTGCTCTTTATTTGCACCCACAATTCGGCTCGATCTCAGATGGCGGAGGGATTTCTGAGGACCCTTTACCCTCAGCGCTATGAGGCCTATAGCGCAGGCACAGAACCCTCTGGTGTCAACCCCTTCGCTGTTCGAGTAATGCGGGAGATTGGGATTGATATTTCCCATCATCGCGTTAAGGGTGTGAGCGAGTTTCTCGGTATGGAAATCGATTATGTAGTGACGGTCTGTGACCATGCGAGGCGGACTTGCCCGTTTTTTCCAGGCGGTAAGAGGGTAATTCACAAGGGCTTTGAGGATCCCGCTGCCTTCAGGGGAAGTGAGGAGGAAAAGATGGCCCTGTTCGGGCGGGTGAGAGATGAGATCAGGGGCTGGATTGAGGAGACCTTTGGTGGGGGAACGGTTCCTTGATGTTGAGCCATATCCTTCCCTGCCTTCCTAAATGAAACAGAATAAATATAAGAGAACGGCAAGCCGTATGAAATTCTGAGATACGTACACTGCTGTGGACTGGGAAAATAGTTCGGCCAAAAGTGAACAATTTTTGAAGGCACCTTGATGAGGATTTCGAAATTTATAATTTTATGCTTTATATATTGATATCATTGTATTATTAGGAAGACATGCCAATAAAAGCACTCAGGGATACACCCTGGTGACCCTGGGGCACGGTGTTGATAACGTGGTGGATCCTCGTGCCGAGGCCGTATCAATATTCATAACGTTGCCCGAATGAGTCTGACCTTGGATTTTTTGGATGTTTTGAGGAAACGGCCTATCATCGCGGCCTTTCGAGATGTGAAAAGCCTCCATGTCGAGGCACTGGATAGTATCGGGGTCCTCTTCATTCTGGGTGGGACGATCTTCGATCTTCCGGGCATTATCGTGAAGACAGGCACATCCGGGAAGCTCGTATTCGTGGATATTGACCTCATAAAGGGAGTTGGAAAAGATGCCTCCGGGATTCAATACCTCGCGAGGGAGATGCACGTGCACGGCATTATCACCACGAGGAGCAATCTCATAAAGAGCGCCCAGAAGGAGGGGTTGGTCTCCGTTCAACGAATTTTCGTGCTCGATTCAGAATCCCTCACAGGGGGCCTCAATGTCATCGAGAAGTCAACGCCCGATGCTGTTGAGATCCTTCCGGGCCTTATCCTCCCGAAGATCATGGATAGGATAAGGACCAGGGTATCCGTGCCCGTTATCGCGGGTGGATTGATCACAAAGCGCGAGGAGATACAGGAAATTCTCCTTTCAGGTGCTGTTGGGGTGTCCACTACCACATCCGGCCTTTTTACACATAAAGAATCCACCCCCAGAGGGGATTGTATTGGGTTAACCCCTAGAAGGGGGTGAGCTTGCCTTGCTCCCAATGGGGCAAGGATTATTAGCCGCTCGTTCGCTACGCTCTCTAGACATACACAGACTTTTTGCTTTGCCGACCCCGGTTAAATGGCCTTACAGGATTTAACAGGGCAGGCAATGGCAAAGCAAAAGGCTCTACCCTTCGGGGGAAAGCTAGCACGTAGAGTTCTTCGCGAAGCGATGACTCTTTCATTCCCGCAAGTCGCGGGGATGAAATGTCTGTGGCCGTCTGCGAGGGTCTGTGGTAATAAACTATGTTCCTTTTATTTTTTAATCATCTAAAAACATCGATTGATATCTGTGTCTGATTCATTGAAAAGTGTTCAAATGACAAAGCCTTTGAACCCTGACCATGCCCAAAGGGCATGGATTTCTAGGTTAAATTAAAGCTTCTTCCTTTCACCCTTCCCCATGAACATCGTTACATGGGTTTTTCTGTATCATACGATTATTTCATCCAATTATGGGCTGTCCCTATGATTGGGCTGAGAATAATTTGATGGTATAAGAATTTCCTTTCTTAGAGCGGCGAAGACGCGTTTTATAAAATCGTGAAGCGATTTTATAAGCGATTTCATAACTTGACAATTGCACCATCCGGTGTAATAAAAAAGTATGCCCAAAGGGCGAAGTATCAGGGGCTTGAGAAAAGAGAGAAAGCCCTGATAGATGAAACCCCTCGTGAGGGGATATCCTCTATCAGGGCTTTTTTATCGGCTGCCGTAACCAGACACATTCAAGATTCAAGGATTTTTGTATTCACAAATTTTTCAAGGCAGCACCTACAACTACCATCACGAATCTATGAGAGAGCGCCCGGAAATAGGGGTAGTGATCATCGGCGGAGGTATCGTTGGAGCCTCCCTGGCATATGAACTCGCAAAGTATCAGCTCGAGGTGGTGCTTCTCGAGAAGGAGGCCGAACTTTCCTTTGGGGTATCAAAGTCGAATAGTGGGATCGTCCATACCGGATTTCAGGATGACCCCGGCTCGCTCAAGGCACAACTGGCCGTACGCGGTAACCAGCTCTACCGGGACATGGCAAAGCTGCTGGATTTCCCGTTCATTCCCACGGGCGAGCTGGTAGTTGCCTTCCCTGGAGAGGGGGAGGGCCTGGAGCGAATCAAGGAATATGGTGAGAGACTTAGGATCCCCGGGCTTGAGATAGTTGAGGGGAAGTGGATTCGAGAACATGAACCCAATCTCTCTAGCGAGATCGAATGCGCCCTTCTCGGCCCTACCGCAGCGGTCATCAATCCCTATGAGGTAATCTACGCCATGGCGGAAAACGCCGCCTCGAATGGCGTTAGGATATGTTGCGAGAGCGAGGTTATCTCCATAGAAAGGGAGTCGGATCGCTGGAAGGTAAGGACCTCGCACTCGGATCATACTACTCGCTATGTCATAAATGCCGCCGGGCTATCGGCTGATACAATATCGCAGATGGCGGAAATAGATGCTCCGGGAATAGTACCGTGGAAGGGAGAGGAGTTCATCCTCGACAGGCACGCGGACAGGCTCACACAGAGCATTATTTTCCCCGTTCCCCGGAGGGAAACTAAGGGCGTACTCGTCATTCCCACGGTGGACCGAAACACCATGATCGGTCCCACCGCAGAGGAGATTGATGACAGGGATGATCTCACCACGAGTGAGGAGGGAAAAGAGAGGGTGCTCAGGAGTATACAGAGGATTGTACCTTGCGTACGGGAAGACCAGATAATCGCGTCATTTGCCGGGCTCAGGCCGACCATAGCCGAGGATGAGTTCTACATTCGCGAGGAACGAGACGGGTTTGTGAACATCGTGGGGATCAAATCCCCGGGCCTCACGGCAGCCCCCGCGATTGCAGAGCACGTGGTGGACATGCTCGCTAAAAAGGAGAAATTGTCGCCGAGGCAGGGATATATTGCTACTAGGAGTGCGATACCTCGATTTCGTCACCTGAGCAGCGATGAAAGAAATCGTCTTATCAAGGAGGACCCCGAATATGGGGAGGTAGTCTGTCGATGCGAGCTTGTCACCAAGAGCGAGGTTCGAGAGGCCATCAAGCGGGGTGCCCGCACCCTGGATGGCGTCAAGTTCCGAACCCGCAGTCAGATGGGGCGATGTCACGGGGCGTTTTGCACCATGAAGATCATGGCGATCATGGCAGAGGAACTGGGCGTCGCCTATGATCAGATCACGAAAAAGGGAAGGGGGTCGGAGCTGCTCGTGTAGGCACGCTAAGATCGTAAACGTGTGCTATGTGTTTATTATCCATGGGGGATGATATGCGAAAAGGCCAAAGGCACACGATACAGGGTGACCATGCTATTGATGTAACATTTGCCCTACGCCCTAAGCCTTGCGCCTTGAGCCACATGACGAAAGCAATTTGGGTCATGTGTTCATCCATGCGGTACACGTTGGTTTGAGGCGGATCTTAGCTGGCAATGGTGAGGCATGAACTCATTGCATTATGATTGTATCGTGGTGGGGGGAGGGCCTGCCGGGATGGCGGCGGCCGTTGGTGCGGCAAAAGGAGGCCTAAAGAGGGTCCTGCTCCTTGAGAGGTTATCGAGGCTCGGGGGCATCCTCAACCAGTGCATCCATCTCGGTTTTGGGCTGCAATACTTCAAGGAAGAACTGACGGGCACGGAGTACGCCGCCCGCTACAAAGGGGTGGTCCACGAGAGGGACATCGAGGTGAGGACTTCGTGTTTTGTTCACACGATTACACCCCAAAAAGAGATCACCTTCGTCTGCGCTGACGGTGAGTTTGGAGTCTCCGCCAAGCACATCGTCATGGCCACCGGGTGCCGGGAGAGAACTCGAGAGATGCTGACGGTTCCGGGAACCCGCCCGGCGGGCATCTTTACCGCAGGCCTGGCCCAGGAGATGGTGAATATCTATGGGGTCATGCCCGGGAAGGAGGTGGTCGTAATCGGTTCCGGAGATATCGGGTTGATCATGGCAAGGCGGATGACCCTGGAAGGGGCCAAGGTCCACGCAGTGCTGGAGATACTGGATCACCTCTCAGGGCTGATCAGAAACAAGGTTCAGTGTCTGGATGATTTCGGTATCCCCCTCTTGCTCGAGCATGAGCTCCTGGAGATATTCGGGGGAGACAGAGTGGAGGCAATCAGGTACAGGAACAACAAAACCGGTGAGCAAAAGATCCTCCCTTGCGATACGGTGCTGTTCTCCGTCGGGCTTATACCGGAGCAGGACCTCTTGATAGATGCGGGAATCAAACCTGGAAATGGGATACATCTCGTGGGGAATGCCGATTACATCCACGATTATGTGGATGCGGTAACCAGGGAAGCGGAAAAACTGGGGGAGTCATTGACATAACCTAGGGCCAACGATTTATCATGGCAAAAAAGAGCGCGAAAAAATTCATCTGCATCATCTGCCCCAAATGCTGTGAACTGGAAACGGACGGAACAGAGGTCACAGGAGCGAAGTGCAAGAGAGGAAAGGAGTTTGCCCTTCAGGAGGCGGTCTTACCTTTGAGGGTCATTACGACTACGATACGCAGTGAGGTAAAAGAAGCGAGGAGGGTGATTCCGGTCAAGACAGCCTGCCCTGTCCCCCTTGAGGATATCCCTCAAATCATGCGCCACATTAAAGGGGCTAGGATCTCTGAAGTCCCCCCTCTTGGGTCTCGAATAAAGATAAGGGGATACTCAAAACCCATAGAGCTTGTCGTCACCGGTGAATGACCCGATTACAAGAGCGGTCTTTTTAATAGCTCGGTCTTATATTGACAAGAAGAGAACGCTATTTTATTGTTCAAGAAGTCCATATAATGGCTCTTAAGCCTTCAAAATACAAGGAAAAGGGGGTGATGACAGAAAGAGATTGATGACAGGTTATTTGAGGTGGAATAACGGGGGAATTTATCAAGGAAGGAGGTGATTGAGGAGAAACAGATGTTATCCCTTCAAATGTGACAATGTCACGAGAAAGGAGTGCAACATGAGAAAGAGAATTGTGGCCACAACAATCTTCGCTGTTCTTTCAATGGTAGTTCTGATGACCTTTGCGGCGGAAGCGCAAGCCAAAGATAAAGTCGGCTGGGTCGGTCCCGTTTACAAGGAGTTATCCCAAAGCTTGAACAAGGGCTTCAAGGCCTACTATAAGAAGACCTATGGTAAGGACGTGGACATCACCTTCGTGCGGCCGGGCGGATGGCCGGTCTGCGTGGATAAGATAAGGGCATGGGGCGGCAAACCTGATGCCGACATCTTCTTGGGCGCAGGCGCTCCAGCGCATGAGATCTTAAAGGGAGAGGGATTCCTCGTCCCCTACAGGCCAAAGGATTGGGATAAGATTCCAGCTGAATGGCACGGCATGAAGGTAAAGGATAAAGATGATTATTGGACCTGCTTCGCGCCCTGGATCGTCACCAATCTGTACAACGAGAAGATCTTACAAAGGCTCAGGCTGCCGCCGCCAAAAACGTGGAACGATCTGCTCAATCCCATCTACAGGGGTAACATCGTGCATACGCTGCCATACGCCTCCGGCACCATGCATGAAACCTTAGAAATCCTTTTACAGGCATTTGGAGAAAAAGAAGCTTGGGCATATCTCAGATCATTGGCGGCCCAGTTGGCCCGCTTCTCCACCGGCAGCACCGATACGACCCAATTAGTGGCCCGTGGCGAAATTCCCATCGGGGTTGCGCAGCCACAGATGAACGCCATGGCTGCACGCAAAGACGGCTATCCCGTGCGTGATTTGCTCCCGGAAAAAACAATCCTGGTTCCGGAGGCCGTGGCCTTGTTGAAAGGCGCGCCCAACGAAGCGACCGGGAAGATCTTTCTGGACTGGCTATTCAGCATGGAGGGGCAAAAATATGTGCTGGAGGGCCGTTACTTCGCAGCCAGGACGGACATTAAATTTTCCGTGTGGGAAAAAGAGGGCTTCGAAATGGCCACGCACGCCAAGAAAGCACTGGGAGTTGATTCGTTCTGGGATCTGGATGTGGGGTTTATTGAGTACGATTTGCCTCTCGCCACCAAGAGATGGGATGACGTCAACCGCTACTATGAGTATGAGATCTACAGAAAGTGGAGCGAGTTGAAAAGCAGCCTTTCCCTGATAGAGGAAGTTGAGGGAGAAGTGAAAGCGGCGAAAGCCCAGGAAAAAGACGTGACCAAGGCCGAGGCGAAGATAAAAGAGGCCAGAAAGCTTTTTGAGACAGACGGCAAGTATGCAGAAGCCCGCCTGGCTGCAACAGAGGCACGCGCTCTCCCCGCTGCAGCGGGTTTACCAACTGGACTTATAATAGCAATAGTGATTGCTCTTTTAATTTCAGTGGTTGCAGTTGTCATTGCGCTGCGAAGGCGACCCGGGTAGTGAATAATTCCAACTCGACTGAAGACTTTCCGCGCTTGATGTGCGGGGGAGCAAATGCTCACTCGCACATCAAGTATGAGATAGTAAAGGATCTTATATGTCTCGGGGCAACATCTTTCTTGCAGAACTCCTGTGGTCGGTCATTGCCTTCCTGGTGATCTATCCGTTATCAATTCTGGTGTTGGAAAGCTTTAAAATCGCCGGGACCAGCAGCTGGGGCATAAAAAATTACCTGGGATTCTTCCAGGACACCTATTACCTTAAAACCTTTGGAAACACCCTGCTCCTGAGCTTGCTGGTGCTCATGACGACCACCCTGTTCGGGGTACCCTTAGCGTACATTTTGGCGAGATACAGGCACTGGGGCAAGACGGTTTTCACGGCCCTCATCCTTTTGCCGATTGTTCTGCCCGCGTACGCCGGCGTATTTGCATTCGTCATCTTTTTCGGCAAGTATGGAACCGTGAATCTGCTCCTTATGGACACGGGGTTGATCGAGAAACCCATCAATTTCATCTACGGGCTACACGGGCTGGTGTTCATTCAATCCCTGCATATGCTCCCTTTCATCGTGCTTGGTCTTTCCGCGGGTTTCACCACCATAGACCCCTCATTTGAAGAAGCCGCCGAAGTCGAGGGGGCGAGCGGCTTTTGGAGATTCCTCACGGTCACGTTGCCCCTGTGCACCCCGAGTTATCTGGCGGGTGCCGTCATCGTATTCCTGTGGCCCTTTACGGATTGGCTCACGCCGTTGATTTTGGGGCAGGTGGACTTTCTTCCCTCGGTTTCCTACATCAACATCGCCTATCACTTCACCGATATGCATCGCAAGTACATGGGGATTGTGGCGGTGGTTGTTTCTTCCATCGTGTGCATTAGCATCTTTTTGCTCGCCAGATGGTGGGTCGAGAGGAGAAAGTATACAGGCCTCTCGAAAGGGACTACATCCGAAGGGAGAGTGATCGAGCCAAGCGGATTGGTGAAGGTGAGCGCGTATTTGTATATGTTTTTTATCGCCGGCTTAGTACTTTTGATTCCGATCGTGCTGGGTTTGGCCGCTTTTTCCAGGAGATGGGTCCTTGAGCCATTTCCAACGTATTGGACCCTTGAGAATTTCAAGCTAATCCTTCTGGAATCCCCGCTCCTGATACAAAACTCCTTTGTGTTCAGCGGGATAGCCCTGGTTTTCGGGATCGCCTTCGGGCTTCCGGCCGCCTATCTCATCGTGCGCACCCGTGTACCCGGGAAAGATGCCCTTGACTTTGTGATCACGCTGATGCTGGCTTTCCCGGGTATCGCGGTGGGCGTGAGTTATCTGCTGGCATTTTGGAATACCATACCCCTCGCCAGGCATTGGATCATCATGCCGCTGGCCCTGTTTGCACGGCGGCTCCCGTACTTTTTGCGGATGGCTCACTCCTCCTACTTGCAGTTGGATATCTCGCTCGAGGAGGCCTCCGAAGTATCGGGCGTGGGCAAGGTCAGGACTTTTTTCAATATATCCTTGCCGTTGCTTCTCAAAGGGGTGCTTGTCGGCGTGGTGATGTTTTTCATCATGGCGTTCCAGGAGATCTCTACCGCGATCTTCCTTTATCGAGGAGGATGGGAAACCCTGCCCATAGGGATCTATTTGAACTGGCACCGAGGTATGGAGTTCGGGATCGCTGCTGCCATGGCGTTCCTGATGATTGTGATCACCTTTATCCTTCTGTTGATCATATCAAGGATCAGCGGAGGCGTGCTCAAAGCCGCCTGGGGTCCCGGGGGAACGTAAGGAACCGTTCTAGGGTTCAGGGTTGAAAGTTCAAAGGTTCAAGGTTCAGGAGTTCAAAGGTTGAAACGCAGAACCCGGAACGGCGAACAGTGAACTCCTGAACCTGTGAACGCCCACACCGAAGGAGACAAGGTCAATGCCATTCATAGAGATCAAAAACCTGTTCAAGCGCTTTAAAAACGTTGTGGCAGTGAATCACATAGAGCTTGAAGTGAACCAGGGAGAGATGCTCACGCTTCTTGGACCCAGCGGATGCGGCAAAACAACCACCTTGCGCTGTATTGCAGGGTTAGAGACCCCGGAGGAGGGAGACATTGTTATCGACGGCAAGCCCATGCTTTCTGAAGGATTTATCCAGCCGTCAAAAAGGGGGATCGGCATGGTGTTCCAAAACTATGCCGTATGGCCCCATATGAGGGTATTCAGTAATGTCGCGTACGGCTTAAAACTTCAGAAGATATCCAGGCAACATATCAAGGAAAGGGCGCAGCAAGCATTGGAATTAGTGGGTTTGGCCGGCCTGGAAGACCGATACCCGTCCCAGTTGAGCGGCGGACAGCAGCAAAGGGTGGCCCTTGCGAGGGCGCTGGTGAGAAACCCCAAGGTGCTGCTCTTAGACGAACCGCTCAGCAACCTGGATGCCAAGCTCAGGGAAAGGATGAGGTTTGAGATAAAAAGCCTGGTAAGGCGCATGGGCATCACCTCGGTCTATGTCACGCACGACCAGGCAGAGGCCATGGTGATCTCCGATCGAATCGCGGTCATGGATGCAGGGGACGTGGTGCAGATCGGCACGGCACAGGAGATATATGAAAGGCCCGCCAACCGGTTTGTGGCAGATTTCATCGGTACCATGAACTTTATGCCCGGGGAGGTTGTCCAGGTACTCCGGGACACAGGGGAGGTTTACGTCCGGACCGAATTCAGCGACAAGATGCTGTGTAAGACGCCGGATATGAAGGAAACAACACTGGGAAAAAAGGTGTATGCATCCATACGTCCTGAGGATGTGGAAGTATTTACGGAGCCACCCCAAGGCAGGGAGAACCTCTTCAAGGGCACCATCGCCCATAAAGCGTACCTGGGTAACTTCCTGTACTTTTTCATTAGCGTGGACGGCACCATGATCAGGGTCCAGATCCCGCATCACATGCCGCAAGAGGAAGGACAGGAACTCTACCTGTTTCTCAATCCGCAGAAATGTATGATCTTGTTCTGACGAAAAGGTTGAGGCACATACAGTAAGAGGAACATTCGCCTCACAACTCTTTGTCTATAACTCTCGCCTTCCTCTGCCACACCTTCGTCCCATAAGCTGGTTGCAGAGTAATAATCCTTCAAAGCACTCCTAATCCTCTTTTTCCCAAGTGAGAAAGAATGAGAGATGCCGATTATTTCAAGCACAAAAGAATATCGCAACATCTTGGAAGGATCGCGAATTTCAGGTGAATAGCAGTGATCTGCAATTATGGCCAAGTGTGGATTTGTCAGACAAATCACAGGATTTAGATGTTGATGATATCTTCAGGTTTCGTGTGGATGCCAGAAACTTAAACCCGCCACAGAAACGGCTGGTAAACCCTGAACCCATCTATGCTTTG
>Ga0307434_1000376_pt1 | contig 32541 bp, 31 predicted proteins | sample SalMarWE160220MG_FD_202156 | JGI IMG/M metagenome (GOLD analysis project Ga0307434, IMG submission 202156) | Salt marsh sediment microbial communities from the Plum Island Ecosystem LTER, Massachusetts, United States - WE1603-220 | ecosystem: Environmental > Aquatic > Marine > Intertidal zone >... | reverse complement strand
GTACCTGTGCGGCTGCTGCGCTGCGGCAGCATTCCCGACAGCATTCAATCATAGACACCCTGCCGGCGGATTTCAGCTTCAAAAGGTGTATAACCATTGCCGGCGTCCAAAGCAATGCTTTCATTATACTATCCCCAAAATTTTTTTTTCACTGTAGATTGTCATCGTCTTTTTGGGAAATTTTTCTTCAGACTTATTACTACCATTTTTTTTCAGCTCCTGAAGAAGCAAACGCTGCAGAATGTTCGATTTTGATACTGATAACAGATAAGGTTTCGTTGAAGTAAAGATGGGTAAATTGTCACAACTGGATAAGGTAATGGTAAATCTTGCTTTTATCAGTATTTATAAAGGGTATTTTGAAAAAGCCTTTGAGAACAAAAAAATTTGAAAGAATTTTATCAGGGGGGAAATTTTTTGACTGGAGAATTTTTTGCGTTAAAATATTATCAAAAGAAAACAGAGTTGCCGAAATTTACTGTACGGCTTTGTCAGTTGTCCTTGCACAAAATGGAGTTTTAATACTTTTTAGGGGAGTCGGGTTCTATGTCTATGCAAAAGTGCCTGCCGATACTCGTTTTTGTGCTTATTTTTATCCTGGGCTGCGAGGAACAGTCGATGCAGGGCGATTTCAGGCAGACAAGTTTTGGTCTCTCCAATCAATTTTATGGCAGGCCTAACCTGTATCAGCGGAAAAACCTTCCGCAAGCTATGCGTACTGCGTACTTTATCGAGCCGGTGCGTAATATCTCAAGGGCCGACTTGGCAGAGATAATAAAGCAAAAACAGCTCGTCGCCGAGGAAATCAAAAAAGGCCAGCACTACGTCGCTATGCGTGATTCGAGAATCGTTCAGCTCGATAATTTTTCTGCAGGTCTAATGATTTACATAGAAAGATACCGAATCGTCGATAATTAGGACAGTAATACGGCCGGAATGGCCGTGTTACAATTCAAATTTCACAAGATGCCTTGCGAAGAACTGGTTTGCGGCCAGGATGACGAAATCCTTGTCCCCTGCTTTGCTGCGGGCAACCCAAAGTGTAAAGTCGTATAAATCCTTCATATCAGCTCGCAACCACTTGTTATGTCTGCTCAAAAACATCAGCACAGTTGTTATTGCGATTCTTTTGTTGCCGTTCTCAAAAGGGTGATTTTTAATCATAAGATAAAAAAGAATCGCGGCCTTATCGACTAATCCCGGGTAAAGCTGTTTTCCGTAAACCTTTTGAAAGGGAAGGGTTATGCAGCTTTCAAGAATGTTTGCGAACCTTGTTTTGAAATCCGGTATAGGCTCGTCAAAGGCAGGACGTTTTTGAGCGAGCTTGAAAGCTGTCAGTTGTACCATTTCTATTGTGAGCTCGCCGCCTATTCCCTGCTGAGCCATAAGAATACCTTGCCGTACTCGGCTACCGCCCTGTTGACAACTGCCTCAATTCGTTTTTTGTCTTCTTTTTTTAATTTTAGTCCGATAATATATGGCAAATCATCCTTAGAGATTATGAATCTGCCTGCGATTCTTTGGGCTGGTATCCTTCCTTTTTTTACCCTGTTATAGACTGCGATCCGGCTGAGACCCATTTTTTTTGCAAGTTCAGGTATTGTGAGCCAGCGTTTTTCAGCCATTAAAGCACCCTTGTTTATGTTAAGGTATATCTTTGCTTAACCGTTGTTAATATCTCTATATATATTAACATATAATTCGTCGGTATCAATCTTAAAGTTCAGAAAATCGCAAATTAAATCAAAAAGAATTTGGATTTAGTATTAAATAATTGTTTTTTATCGAATCTTTTACCAGCGTCCGCAGTTTTTATCCTCATTTTTAGCTTACAAAAGCATTTTTCAGTCTAAAAGTTTGATATATGCATAACATTATAAAATATTTGTATTATTTCATACAAAAAGCTTGACAAAGTTATGTGTTGTATTAAAATAGTAACTATGTTAGATATGTATATAACATATATTGTTCTGGTCGGCAGTAAAAACTTAACGAAAAATAGGTTACTGACCGGCAGGACAATGTGTTATGAGTCATAGATTTTTGGTCTGAAGGTTGTTTTTTCAATTAAAAAAGCGGGTTTTACAACCCAGCAAACCAGAGGTTTTAAATCAGCTCTCCTGTAGTAACTGTCACAAGCGGCACAGGCAATTTTCTATTAATTCTTAAAATTAACACGGTCAAAAAAGTTTTGAAACAATATAGATTTCCTTGTGTCGCCTGTGACAAACTCATAAAATCACCTTTTCTGCGGCGTTGCGTTAGTTTGAAGATGGTGAATTATAATTCTAACCTTAAGATTTTCCGGATTTTTTTAAGATTGACCTTGACTTTGACGTATTATATGTATATACTATGTATAGGCAATGTAAAGCAAACATAAAGTAATAACCTTGAAATCCGGAGAAAATCCAATGGCTGGCACGTCACAAATAAATACAAGAATAGATAATGACACAAAGGAAAGGGCTGTGAAAATCCTTCACTCCCTGGGATTGACTACGTCACAGGCAATAACACTTTTTTTTAAGCAGATTATCTATACCAGGAGCATTCCTTTCGAGCTTAAAATTCCGAACGATTCTACGGCTGAAACCTTTAGAAAAACCGACGCAAATAAGGAGCTTCACCGCGTCTCGGGCATTGATGAGCTGTCAAAGGAGCTTAAGAGTTGAATTTAGTTTATACAAGCCGATTCAAAAAAGACTTTAAGATAATGACCAAACGCGGCAAGGACACCGGTAATCTTTTTGACGTTATCGAAAGAATGCTCGAAGGGAAAACCTTACCCGCAAAATATCAGGACCATCCACTTGTCGGGAAATGGAGGAGCAGACGTGACTGTCATATCGGGCCGGACTGGATTCTGATTTACTGTGTAAGGGGCGACGATCTAATCCTCGAACGAACAGGAAGTCACAGCGGTCTGTTCAGATAATCCTTTATAATCATTATGAAGTGACACACTTTTATATTGGTTGTTTGTTACTCATCGTAAGTATTTAACTCTTAATTCTTCATTCTTAATTCTCAATTTGCTTTGTAGAAAACACCTCTATTGTCATTCCCGCGCAGGCGGGAATCCAGTTTTTTAATTTATGGATTCCGCATCAAGTGCGGAATGACAGTTGAACAAGTTTCTTTTCTACAAAGCATTCTCAATTCTGAATTTTGGGGATTCAACAGGGAGGTTGAAATGAAAGACGGGTCAGGCAGTGGTGAAAAGAATACACAACAATATACCGGGCGAGTATTCAGTTCTGCAATTAAATCGCGACAGAATCGAGCTTCTGCGAAACAGAATATATCTTCTTGCCGGCGCGGAAAGAATTATTATGACGATGTACTTAGAGAACGGGGCCAGCTTTCGCCAGATAGCAAAGCTTACCGGCGTATCAGAGAGCACGGTCGGTCGGCGAATACACAAAATCACGAAAAGACTGCTGGATGGATTCTTCATACAGTGCCTGAGAAACCGTGACAGGCTAAGCCCGGCAGAGCTTAAAATCGCAAAGGAGTATTTCATAAACGCACTTCCGATGACAAAAATCGCTGAGAAAAAAAACATAAGCTATTACAACGTCAGAAGGGCAGTCAGGAATATAAAGATGTGCATAAACGAACAAGAGGATTAGTTAAATGGTTAATTGGTTAAATGGTTAATTCAACGAATCTACACCCTATACCCTACACTAACTAATTAACCAATCACTAGTTAACTAATTATTATGGTGACATACACGATATCAAAACGGTTCAGGTGGGAACGGAAATTAAGCGAGAATGCATCTCGTGTCTGCAGGATGTTCGGGCTGACTGCGGACAGGCTCAGTGAGCAGGCGGTTGAGCACAGCTGCACAATAAAAATAAAGGAAGGTGACATCGTATATATTACGGGGCCATCGGGAGCGGGAAAGAGTGTTCTGCTCGAAGAGCTTGAGAGACAAATCGAGCCTGAAAAAGGAGTGAACCTTTCACAGATAGAACTTTCCGCGGACAGGGCAGTTATCGATTGTATAGATGGTGACATTATCAGCAGGCTGCAAACTCTCAGCCTTGCGGGACTCAATGATGTTTTCTGCATATTGAATCGGCCGGCACGATTGAGCGAGGGACAAAAGTGGCGGTTCCGAATGGCAAAAGCTATCAGCAACAAAGCTGAATACGTATTTGCAGATGAGTTTTGCTCGGGTCTTGACAGGATAACAGCGTGTGTCATCGCTCACAACATAAGAAAATTTGCGGACAGGACGGGGACGATATTTATCCTCGCATCGAGTCATGAGGACATACTTCTGGATTTGTCAGCCGACGTTCTGGTTGTGAAGGATTTTTGCGGGCCTGCGAGGGTCATATATAAGGATACACAAAGAAGATATGCGTAAGTGCAGTATAATAAAGCATTTGCAGATAGCTGAAGGGGCGAAGAAAGATTACGAGCAGCTATCGATGTACCACTATCGCGATACGCAGCTCGGGCCTTACGCAGCGATTTATATTTTAGAGCCGACGGGCAGACTCGCTGTGTCACTGAATAAGAGGCCTGTCGGCGTGATAGTTTATACGATGCCGGCGACATCACTCGAGCTGCGAAGTATAGCATTGAGTGACATTCTTGGCGGACTGGACAAAAAAACAAGGCTGTTGGTTATCAATAAAAATATCAGGACCATCAGCAGAGTGATAATCGAACCGAGATTTCGCAATCTTGGTCTTGCGACAACTCTTGTAAAAGAGACGCTCGGATTACTCGATGTCCCTGTCATCGAGGCGATGGCTGTGATGGGCCTTGTGAATCCCTTTTTCGAGAAGGCGGGTATGACGGCGTACAGGGCGCCGCTGCCGGCAAGATGTGTTCAGATCAAAGAGGCTTTCGAATATGTCGGTATAAAAGAGAATTTGCTTATCGATGCAGTAAAGGTGCAGAGGAAAATCGAGAGGCTCGGAAGACGAGAGACTTTATTTATTGAAAGACAGATGCGTGAGTTTCTCGCGAGTTACGGCAAGCGAAGGCTGATGCCGGAAGGCCTGGAGAGGACAAGATATATCCTGAACAAATTAACCGCAAGGCCGGTGTATTATGTCTGGTTCAATAAGAGCACAAGTGCATAAGTCAAAAGGGAAAAAAATTAGACACGGATTAACACGGATTAACACTGTTAAAAACAAGATATAAAAAAAATAATTCGTGTCAATTAGTGTTTAATTTGTGTAATTCGTGGTTATAAAATGTGCAGTTTGATGTTTGATGTTCGATATCCGTTATTAACGTGTCAAGTGACATAAAACATATTCCGATTAGTAAGCTTGTGGCTCACCCGGACAATCCGAACAGGATGAGCGCGCTGACTTTTAATAAGCTGGTTCGCAACATAAAAATGTCCGGCAGATATGAGCCGCTTATCGTTCGCAAGCATCCGAAGAAAAGAGGTTTTTATCAGATTATCAACGGCCATCATCGTGCTAAAGCCTTACGTTGTATCAGCATACAATCGGCTGACTGCGTCGTCTGGGACGTCGATGATAGATACACTGCGATACTTTTAGCGACGCTTAACCGGCTTGCAGGCAGTGACGTGCTTGATAAAAAGCTTGAGCTTCTAAAAAAGTTAAAAGCTGAATTCGAATCGAAAGAGCTTTCGAAACTTCTGCCTTACACGAAAACTCAAATCGAGAAATTGGCGAAGCTTAAATCCGGTATTGCTGCCGGGCCGGCGAATGTCGCTGTCCCTGATTTTGCGAAAGCGCTTGTCTTTTTTGTCACTGACAGTCAGCACAAGACAATCGAGAAGGCGCTCGGCATCGCCGAGGACAAGTCCATAACCAACAAGGCAAAGAGAAGAGCAGATGCACTCGGGAGAATAGCGAGAGAATACAGAAGACGGATGACGGATGACGGAAAAGTCTAAAAAGAAAAATAAAAACGGTGGCGGCTTATGGTTGCCGAACGAGATACTGAATCTTTTCGATATCGATGAGAGCTGCAAGATGCTGCTGGCACACTTTTACAGTTTCGGCACGAAAGGCTGTTACCAGAGCAATAAAACATTAGCTCAAATCTTTATGACAACTGCAAGAACAATCACGAGAAGAATTTCTAAGATAGAAAAATATCTGTATTTAAAAAATCCCAAGGGATACTATCGCACGATCTGGGTCAGGTTTCATCCGAAGGTTTCTGAAATCAGGCCTGAAAGATTTAACAATCAGCAGCAGGGGGTACGACAAGATTGTCGTACTCAGTACGACAAAAGTGGTAAATCGACTACGACAAAACCTGTATTTCGACCACGACAGAATTGTCTAACTACTAATACATATACTAATACAGAGACTAATACAGGTACTGCAGCCGACTTGCCTATGCCTGCCGGTGGGCAGGCAAGTCGTCTGCTGGAACAAAGAAGGGCGGCGGCCCGACAGAAGATCGAGCAGTTCAAGAAAAGGTTCGGCAGCGGGCAAAAGAGCGAGCGATTGTCACCGGAAGAGTTCGAGAAGCGAAGGCAGATGATTATAAAGCAGCTCCGCAGCTCGTAAGAACTTTATAAATAAAGATGACTTGACTAAACACATATCGTAGAATTAAGATATATGAGTATTGCTAGCTTAAATATAAGGGGACAGATTATGAGGAGATTATTTATTGTTGGGGCGAAAATCGTAGGCCTGGTATGTATATTTTGGGCTATTACCGCGACTCTACAGATTATGTCTTTCATGGGCATGTCTTTTAGCGGCATGTCTCGCAATCCGTCGGTGTACATATCGATACTCTTTAATGCCATAGGTGCAGCTGCTTATTTGCTTTTATCGATATGTTTTACGATTATCCTGTTATTCAGGACCGAGTGGCTGGCAGACAAGGTTAAACTCTACAAAGACAGTGACGTACCGCATCGGCCTGAATTAAATACGCTGCTCAATCTTGGCATTATCCTTGTAGGCTTATACATCCTGGCAATTACCGTACCGGGTCTTGGAAAATCCGTATCGACTATGTTTGGCATGCTTTTTCGCGTTCGCGAAAGAGATAATATATTACCTTATATTGTTTTTCTATACCTTATGCCGCTTATAGCAGATATTTTTAAGGTTGCTATCGGCCTTATTTTTGTTTTTATGCCAGGCCGTTTAATATCTTTTACTGAGAGATGGCGAAAGAAATTCGACTACAAACCGACACAAGCGCAAGAATAAAACAAACGGCTTCGCAGCCTGTGATTCTACCGTAACCACCAAGTCACCAAGGCACAAAGATTAAAACATTAAACAATTATCGCTGATACCCTGGGCACAAGTTACATTGATTAAGCTGATTGCGCAGAAAAAAATTAAATCAGCGAAATTTATGCCTTAGGTATCAGTGATTAAATAATTCGTCACACTTAGTGTTCAGTTCGTGAAATTCGTGGTTCGATTTTTTTCATTCTGAATTCTAAATTCTGAATTCTAATTTCCATATTTGAAAGGAGTTACGAAAATGGTAAATGGAGTTTCGAGAGAGGTTTCGGGCGTTGGTTTTCGGAGGCTTGTTTTGAACAGGGGACGCTTCACGATGGTCGATGCCGAAGATTATGACAGGCTGGCGAGGTACAAATGGTACTGTATCGGCTCGGGCGGATACCTTTACGCGAAACGCAGCGAGGGCAGGCGTATGATAAAGATGCACCGTGACATCGTTCAGCCGCCTGCAGGATTTTACGTGGACCACAAAAATCACAACACGCTCGATAACCGCAAGAGCAATTTGAGAATTTGCACGCCGGCACAGAACAGTTTCAACCGAATCCCTTCGGAGAAGGGCACGAGCAGGTACAAAGGCGTTTACTGGAGCAGTGACAGAAAGAGATGGATTGCGGTAATCGGTTTCAGGAACAGATTAATTCACATCGGCTGTTTCGATTATGAGCTTGACGCTGCGGTTGCTTATGACGATAAGGCTGCGGAATTGTTCGGCGAGTTCGCAGCTTTGAATTGCCAGTACCGCCCCGAGCTTGCACAATGGCTCAGGGAAACAAGACTTTTCGGTACCCTGCCGAACACCGATTTTTGTTTAACACAAAGACCTGATTTGGTATAATGATAAAAGGTCAACAGGTAAAAAGAACTGTTAGAGAAAAACAGGAAAGGGAAGAGATGAACGAATCAGCTAACAATGCTACAGAGCAAAAAGCAAAATTTTCCAAGCTGGCGATAGCATCTTTCATATTAGCTGTCATACCTTTTGCTTGTATGGTTGCTCAACTGTTCACACTTGATATTGATATTTTTTTCAAGTCGGCTACTTATTTATTTACAAAAAAGTTGCTTTTTCCCTACGATAAATTTTACATTTGGATTTATCTATTTATTGGGTTTCCAGGCTCTCTTTTCCTTTCAATTATGAGCGTTGTTTTTTCAGTCTGGGGGATAAACAACATCATAAAAAGCAAGGGCACCTTAAGAGGGGTAGTGTTCGCAGAACTCGGATTGGGTATGGCTTCAATTATTTTGTGGTCTTATGTTTATATCCTGCAAATTTACATTGGCGGCTTTCCTTCGCCTACGTAACGAAAAAAACAGTTCGATGATTGCCGGTGGTTCGGTTCCTTAGCTTCATAAGGCAGAATTTATGCTTGATTTATGCAACTTTTTTTGGTACAATCACTTAGGTTTTTCTGGTTCAAAATCCGACGACACCCGGTGGTGAAAATCTGTCTCGGCAGGCGGGAATCAGCGTAAAAAATGCATTGTCAGCATTTGAAATGTAAAAACCGCACTAAAAACGCCTTAGAGGGGTAATAATTATAAACGAAAGGACTATAAATATGCGGCATTACGAGTGGCTGAAAACGGCTCTGGCGACAGCGTTTCTGTTGTTGTGCCCGTTGGCAGCCGACGCAGATATACTGAACATCAACGACGAAATCCAGACCTATGCCAGCCTGACCGATACGACCGTAAATATGACAGGCACATCGGAGCTGCACATTACATCCGGCACCGACCCGATACCCGGCTGTCAGATAAATCTCAATTCGTCGGATTCCTGGTTCTTCCTCGAGCAGGTCCTGCCGTCTGACGTCGTCTCGACATATCTTAGCCAGGTCCGGGTCAACGGCTCGCCGGCGGTAGTGAACAGTAACGTTCGCGTTGACCAGTATGTCAGCGGCGCGGTTGTAATTCCGCACGCACCGGGTTACAAGCCTCTGCAAATCTACAGTGACTTTTATTACGGCGGCTCGTCGATGTCACTCGGCCTTTATACTTACTACAAAGGCACTTCTTCACTGGGCGCTTTGAATAATAACGTGTGCAGCTTCAGGCTGAAGCGAGGCTATATGGCGACCTTCGCTCAGGATGAGGGCGGTACCGGCAGAAGCAGAACTTACGTCGCACAGGATAACGATATTAATATCGAGGTCATCCCGGAGGAATTGTCTTACTCGATTTCTTTAATTCGTGTCTTTCCCTGGCGGTGGGCGAACAAGAAAGGCTGGATCGACTGGGATACCGCAAATGCCTTCGCTTTGGCCGACGTTTTGATATGTGGCTGGCTTTACGATTATAAAGTTTTCGAAGAATCTACGCAAAATATGGAATACATTCCCATGCGCAAGGAGGCAGGGTGGCCTGAATATTCCAACATCAATAACAAGCAGAAAACCACCGCTGCGCTTGCCTTTAATGAACCCGATAAGTCGGACCAGGCGGATATGACCGTCGAGGAGGTAATCGCGCAATGGCCGAACCTCGTCGCATCAGGTTTGAGAATTGGTTCGCCTGCAACGAGTGACGGCGGACTTTCCTGGCTGTATGATTTCATCGATGCTGCAGACGCTCTGGACTATCGAGTAGATTTCGTCGCCATCCATTGCTATCTGGGCTGCTACACCGCCTCACAATGGTACAACTGGCTCAAGCAGGTCCACGACCGAACGGGACGACCGCTTTGGGTGACGGAATGGAACAACGGCTGCAACTGGACAGGATGCGAACCAGCAAGCGAGCAGGAACAAGCGGACAAAATCGCAGAATTCATCGCAGTGATGGATGGTGCAGATTTCGTCGAGCGATACTCGGTCTATAACTGGTGCTCGAGCCGGGAATTGGTCGCCAGCTTTCCCCCAAATCCCGTTGTGCTGACTCTTGCCGGCGAGGTCTATCGTGACAACCAGGCTCCGATGGCTTACATTCAGCCGCCCACACACGGCTCCGGCGGCTGTGCATATTATCAGCTCGATAGTGACACACTCGATATCACCAGCTGCGGCAATCACGGTATCGCGTACGGCGGAGCGAATTATACGACAGGTCATATCGGCCAGGCGATTAATCTGGACGGCTCGAACGATTATGTCGCGCTTCCTGACAACCTCGGCGACGGCACCGACTTTACCTTTGCAGCCTGGGTCTATTGGGACGGCAGCGGACAGTGGCAGCGAATATTCGATTTCGGAGCCAACGACCAACGATATATGCTCCTTACGCCGCGTTCCGGCGGCAACACGCTGCGTTTCGCTATCTCGGTAGAGAGCTATAGCAATGAACAGATAATGGAGACGACCCAGTTGGCCACAGGTTCGTGGAGGCACCTCGCTGTAACTATAAAAGACAACACAGGGAAACTGTTCGTAAGCGGCTCGCCCGTTGCAACGAACACTTCAATGACGCTCAATCCCTCGGACCTGAAGACGCTCAGAAACTATCTCGGCAGAAGTCAGTTTACTCCCGATCCCTACTTTAACGGCCGGCTCGATGAGGTTATCATCGCCGACTACGCTATGACCGATACGCAAATCGCAAACCTTGCCGCCGATACACCCGATAACCACCCGCCCGCATTCACCAGCGACCCTGTCACCAAGCCTGACTGTATGCCGGGTGACTCGTACATCGGTACATTGATTTATAACGCCTCAGACATAGACGCCGGAGAAATACTTGTCTTCAGCAAGACCGCGGGGCCCGACTGGCTGGATGTGGCTGCCGACGGCAGGCTCACGGGCTCGCCTGGTTACGGCGACCTCGGCGAAAACAGCTTCACCGTACGCGTCACCGACGGCAGCGCAGCCTACGATGAAGCAACACTTAATATCATGGTCCTCGGCATCGGCATTAAAACACGTTATAAGTTTGACGGCAATGCCAATGACAGTATCGGCTCGAATCATGGCACTGTCACCGGTACCGTCAGTTACCCGACAGGGAAAATAGTGCAGGCAATCGACCTTGATGGCTCAAGTGATTACGTGACACTGCCTGCCGGCCTGTTCAATAGCGACGATATTACAATCGCTGCCTGGGTCTATTGGGACGGCGGAGATATATGGCAGCGAATCTTCGATTTCGGAAACAACACAACGCAGTATATGTTCCTTACGCCGAGCTCGTACAGCAGCACCCTGCGATTCGCAATTACGACCTCCGGCAACGGCGCCGAGCAGAGGGTTGAGACAACGCAGCCGACCACCGGCGCGTGGACGCACGTGGCCGTCACCCTCCAGGGCGATGTCGGAAAAATCTACGTCGGCGGCGTGCTGAAAAATACCAACACCAGTATGTCACTCAATCCTTCCGATTTCAATCCGGCTATAAACTACATCGGCGACAGCCAGTTCAGCGGCGACCCGCTGTTTAACGGCCGAATCGACGACTTCCGTATCTATAATTTCGCACTCTCAGCTCCCGATATCGCAACGCTGGCCAACGGCTACGAGAACAATCCGCCGTCTTTTATCAGCGACCCATTCAGCAACGTCGATGCGATTGAAGACGCCGCTTATTCAGGCCTGTCCATCGCCGCCAGTGCATTTGACCTCGATGGCGGAACCCTCTACTTCAGCAAAACCGCAGGACCTGCCTGGCTGAGTGTCGCTTCCGATGGTTCGGTTTATGGAACGCCCTCGGATGCGGATGTCGGTGGAAACGCCTTCACCGTTCGCGCGGAAAATATCTCCACTCTTTTTGATACGGCCCAGATGAATATTGATGTGGCAAACATATATTCCGGCATTCACGGCTTCGAGGACCTCGCCGGTCTCGCCATTAACTGGCTTGGCTCCAATTGCCCGGATACCCCCGCCTGCGGCGGTGCAGACCTCGACGGCGACAAGGACGTTGACTTTCTGGATTATGTAGAATTAGTTGACAACTGGCCGACAGAGTAATGTATAAAATGGGATTTAAATTCAGCGAGGATACTGTGAAAAAGACAGTTGAAATAATAATTACGGCAATGTTTACTTTGGTTGTCCTGGGCACAACATTAAGTAACCACGCGCTGGCATGGCAGTCGGACAACGGCAATGGCACCTTCACTAACCCGCCGCTTTACGCGGACTATCCCGACCCGGACATCATCCGTGTCGGCGAGGATTTCTACATGGTTTCCACGACGTTCGCCGATTCGCCCGGCATCAACGTCCTGCACTCGCAGGATCTGGTGAACTGGGATATCATCTCACATGCCGCCTCTACGGTTGATGGCGGGGATGCGTACAATATGGTTGGCGGCACGGCGTATCGCGGTGGTTTCTGGGCGTCGAGCATTCGCTATCACGGCGGCACGTTCTACATCGCGGTACAACCGACCTTTACCAACGGCAGGATTTACTATGCCACCAACCCGGCCGGGACATGGAACTACTATCAGATGGACCGAAACATTTACGACCCCGGCTTGTTCATCGACGATGACAATATGGGATACATTATCAGCGGGCATGGACCGCAGTCGGTGATGACTCTGAATTCAACCTACTCCGCAGTAGTCTCGCAGGTGAACGACGTAATCGACGGCGGAGGTGAGGGTTCGCATGTAATCAAACGCGGAAGCTATTACTACCTGTTCAACGCAAATCCCGGTGTTTGGCCGTTCCAGTTACGGTGTTCAAGGGCGACGAACATTTTTGGTTCCTGGGAAACGGGGCATATATGTCTGCTCGCCACCACCGGCGGCCACCAGGGCGCTATCGTGGACATCGATGACAACGACAACTGGTTTGGATTTGTGATGCAGGACAGCGGTTCAATCGGCCGCATGACACGGATTGGCCCTGTGTTCTGGGAAAATAACTGGCCGGTCTTCGGTACGCCGAGCAACCGCAACGTGATAGCGAGCACCTACACCAAACCCATCCAGGGCAAGCCGTTGATGCAGCCGCCGACGACAGACCACTTCTGCTCCTCCACGCTGGGCCTGCAGTGGCAATGGAACCACAATCCCGACAACTCAAAATGGTCGCTGACTGAGCGTCCTGGTTACCTCCGTCTCAGGTCCACCCAATCAGACGGATTATGGACGGCGAGAAATACACTGACCCAAAAAGGACAAGGTCCCTGGAGTCGCGGCGAAGTAAGATTTGACCTGCAAAACCTGCAACAGGGTGATATCTGCGGTTTTGGAACACTCGGTAAGTACAGCGCTTACATCGCTGTAAACTGCGACAATGACGAAAACCTTTTCTTGAGCATGATCGTTCTCCAGGATACCACAGGAGGCATTCAAACCGATGCACGCGTTACATCCGTGCCCATTCAATCCGATACGATAATGCTCCGTACGGACCTGGATTTTGAAGATGATACCGGTATTTGTTCCTACAGCTTCGATGGCGTAATCTGGACACCGCTGGGCGGTGAGTTTCCTCTGGCCTTTGACTGGCAGACCGGAACCTTCCAGGGCGAAAAATTTGCCATTTTCTGTTACAATCCGAATCCCAGCGGCGGCTATGTCGATGTGGACTCATTCATTTTTACAGACGGTGAGTTTACGCCCCTTTACGGCGATATGAATGGGGACAATAATGTAAACGCCGGCGACCTTTCTGAATTTCTCGGCTGCTGGCTGCTGGAGGACTGCGGTCTGGATTTAAATGGTGACTGTGTAATCAATCTGTATGAATTTGCTGAGCTTGCCAATAACTGGCTCGATGATTCATTTCGATAATTGCCTACATTATGTGAATTACAGGAAGTGAATAATGATTATGAAACAGACGATAAGATGGAACTCATTTTTGTCAACAGTTTTGCTGACGCTTTGTTTAGCCGTAGCACCAGCCAACGCTGTCGATTTGCCGCGAGGACGTCCGGTACTCAATGCAGAAGGCACCACGTTCGTGGGTGATAACGGGCAGCCTCTTCGAGGACCCTATACATCCACGGAATGGACATCAGCAGTTCCCTATAGTGAGATCGAAGCTATGAAGGAACTTGGATTCAACGCCGTGCATCTCTATGGAGAATGCTTTGATATAGATTATCCGAACCCGGGCTCTACCGCGCCGGGCTATGCCGTCAGCCATATTGACAATATCGTACAGTACACGCGAGACTTGGGCCTTTATCTGGTCATCACTATCGGTAACGGTGCTAACAATGGAAATTACAATTATGATTATGTCGTGGATTTCTGGGATTTCTATGCGGAGCGCTACGCTGATGAGACACACGTGCTCTTTGAAATCCAGAACGAGCCGGTTGCGTGGGGTCCTCCTTATTCGGATCCTGGTGCAACTCCGCCGGGGGCTGTCGACATGGAGGCCGCCGCCTACAATACTATCCGTTCGCATGCGCCGGATACGCCCGTACTGCTCTTTTCCTACGCTGTATTTTCAGGCACCGGAGGAGCTTCTGCCGCTCTGACGGACATCAGTGCTTTTAACAGTGCTGTTGGCGGTGATCCGAGCGCGATTTGGAGCAAGACGGCTGTAGGTTTCCACGGTTACGGCGGCTGGGAGGGCACTACGGAAGCCGTTGATGCTCTTTTAGCCGCGGGCTATCCCTGCTTCATGACCGAGTTTGGCGGCTACGAGTGGGGCGACGGGCAGGGAGGTTTTGGCGTCATGCAAACATCCGAACTTGAACGTCTTGAGGTTTCATGGCTTGCCTTCTGTTACATTCCTCCCTGGGGTGTTTCCGATGATGTCACGATACCCGAAATCTACAAGGACCGTGTTGACAGGTCTGGCATGTCCTGGGTACCTGATTTCGGGACCTGGCCTGAACAGCGCGGCGTTTACGGTAATGGAGGTTTGCCGCGTGCAACCACCAGCACCTTCGTCAGTAATTTCCTGACCGGTACACTGCGCATCCAGGCTGAGGATTTCGATATAGGCGGCCAGGACGTTGTTTATAACGATACGGACACCCCCAACCAGGGCGGGCAATACCGTACCGATGAGGCTGTGGATATTGAAACCACTTCAGACACAGGAGGAGGTTATAACGTCGGCTGGACAGTCGATGGTGAATGGCTGGAGTACTCCATTTATGTCCCTGAACCCGGCTTTTACAACCTCCGATTACGCGTGGCCTCTCCGAGTGCTGGTTGTACGGCAAGGATTATTTGTTATAACCTGGATAAGACGGGAACGTGGACAATACCAAACACCGGCAGCGTGCAAACATGGACGACGATAACCAGGCAGGTGTTTCTTGAATTCGGGAGGCAGAAACTGCGTTTTGAGATTTTGACTGGTGGTTTTAATCTGAACTGGATCGAACTTTCGCCGTACGCGGCCGCTCCGGTTGCCAACGGGACCTACAAACTGGTTAACCAAAACAGCGGACAGGTAATGGAGAATGATACGAGCACCCACAAAGTGGTGCAGAACGCCTATTCGGGCGCCAACATTCAGAAGTGGAATCTCCTGCATCTGGGCGCCGGCCAGTACCGTGTCCAGTCCGTGCATGACAACTGGTACTGGAACACATGGTACAACACCATGACCTGGTGGTGGGGCATCGAGAGCCAGGGGCAGCGTTTCATCGTCCAATCGCTTGGGGATGGTTATTACCGCATTACAACCGTTGATTCAGGCATGGACTATGAGGTTGAGAACGCATCTATGTCCCCCGGCGCAGCGATAGTGACCAATGAATATGCCGGGTTGGCCAACCAGAAGTGGGGCATTCTGTCTCCGTCCGCTCCGGCCTTCCCAACGTCTCTAAATGCCGTGTGGGTCTTCTCCAGCCGGATTGACCTGACCTGGGCGGCATCTGCCGGCGCGACAAGCTACAACGTCAAACGCTCAACCACCAGCGGCGGCCCTTACACGACTATCGATACGAACGTAACCACAGCTAATTACAGCGACACCAGTGTAATCGCGGGCACAACGTACTACTATGTGGTCAGCGCGAACACAGCAGCCGGTGAAAGCCTCAACAGCAGCGAAGCGGAAGCGAATCCGGTCAGCATGCATGCTTATCTGAGGTTTGATGAAACCAGCGGTACAACCGCTTCCGATGTCACCGGCAACGGCTGGAACGGCACACTCGTCAACGGCCCTCTCTGGAGCACGGGAAAGTACCACAAAGCCGTTAATTTGGATGGTACGAACGACTATGTAAGGCTACCTTCCGGCGTGGTTGACGGCCTGACCGATTTTACTATCTCCGCCTGGATTTACCTGGATGCGGTCAGCACCTGGTCGCGTGTGTTTGACTTCGGAACCGGCACGTCCGTGAGCATGTTCCTGACGCCGAAAAACGGTTGGACGAATAAGGTACGTTTTGCCATCACTACCGGTGGGTCTGGCGGAGAACAGCAAATCGATGGCAGCGACGCACTTCCATCGGGTGCCTGGACGCATGTGGCCGTAACGCACAGCGGAAATACGGGCATTCTTTATGTTGGCGGTGACGAAGTCGGACGCAACAGCTCGATGAGCCTTACTCCGGATTCACTCGGCGTCACAACACAAAACTATATCGGCAGGTCTCAATACAGCGATCCCTACCTGAATGGGCGCGTGGATGATTTGCGCATCTATTCCAGTGCTTTGAGTCCCACGGAGGTGGAAGCATTGGCTTCGAACGACGAGCCATATTTCACCAGTGACCCAATAGTCCTTCCCGATGGCCTCGAGGATGATGCCTATACAGGACAGACACTTGCCAGCTTAGCCAATGATCCGGACAGCGACCCGCTGACCTTCAGTAAAGTCAGCGGCCAGGCCTGGCTGACAGTCGCAACTGATGGTTCTCTTTCAGGAACGCCTTCGGATTCTGATACAGGCACAAATGCGTTCACGGTTCGAGTAGAAGATACGTTTGGTCTTTATGATACAGCCGTTATGAACATTGACGTGGCCAATATTTATTCCGGTGTTCGCGGTATGGAAGACTTAACCGGATTTGCAATTCGGTGGCTTAGCTCCGGTTGTATTGATACGCCTGCCTGCGGCGGTGCAGACCTCGACGGCGATAAGGACGTCGACTTCCTGGATTTCGCGAAATTTGCAAACAACTGGCTGATAGAGTAGTAAGAAAATCGACGGTTATCTGTTCGGATTTGCAATATTAGGAAGGAATAAAACGATTAAAGATTGGCATCTTAAAGTATGGAAAAACGGAATACTAATCAGTGACAAACGCATTGATGATGCCAAGGCACAAATGGGATGCAAAATCCGTCTGGGTCCCGATAAATCGGTAACGGTAAGAGCTGGCGAAAGCAAATCGGTGGGTAATTATAAGCTCGAAATCTCAGCCCAAAGTTCCGCACCCGACTTGGCCGTTGCAACGAAAAATCCAGGCGGCTATCGACTGCCCGCTTCGGCTGTCGCTGTGACAATATTCGTCCTTGCCGTAATAACCCTGTTCGCATTCATCGCCCTGTTCAGGTCAAGAGCCAAAGAAAAACTTATTCAACAGGAGTTTGAAACTCAGAAAAATATATGGCAGGGAAAACTGGAAGCTAATCATCAGGATTATGAAACTCAGAAAAATATATGGGAAGAAAAATATTTGGCCGCTCAGGAAAAGGCTGACAGTGAGCTGTGGGAATTCGGCGACAGGGATATAAAAAAGTTCACACTATCGGGGGACGAGCTTTTCGGCACGGGCTCGGCAGAGGTAAAACCTGCTGCAACGGAAAAGATAAAAAGTATCGCCGAATCAATCAAACAAAATTATACGGATTGTGTTGTATTGGTCACCGGCTATACCGATGCACTTCCTCTTCTCAGGCCGCAAACAGTAAAGACGTTTAAGGACAATTGGAATTTGGGGGCACAGCGGGCATTGGCGGTTGTGCGTATCCTGCAGGATGAAGGAATTCCAGGCTCAAAGTTATCAGTGATAAGTCGCGGCCAGTTCCAGCCGCTGCAGACCGAAGCCCGGAGCCGCCGAGTGGAAATCGTCCTTCGATTTTCAGCCGGAACGGATACCCCCCAGCCGCCGGCCGATGAGAACTAATCCACCGCTCGATAAAAATCGAGTTCAAAATAATCTGCAAAAGATTGAATTGATTTTTCAGAATTTCAAAAGCTTGTAACCACGAATTTTCACAAATTATCTAATAACTGATTACGCCCGTCTCACCGCAGGCGTCGAGCCGAGACGGGCTGATTTGAGAGATTTAATTTTATTTACAGCGTAATCATCTAAATCAACGAAATTTATGCCTTAGGTATCAGCGATAATTTTTAATGTTTTATTCTTTGTGAATCTTTTATTTAACAGTGTTAATCGGTGTAAATCCGTGTCTTATAATTTATGTGTAATGGTTTTAAAAATAAAAAAGGCAGATCAGGCAATTTAGTATCATTTAGTACCGGCTGGCCTGTCTGCCTTTTTTCAAGGAGATAAAACTTTTTATCCCCCTCCCCGGCGAAGCTGGAATTTCTTTCGCAGCATAGCTCGGCGACTCAATTGCTTTGTCATCTATTAAAAATATAAAAAATAAATCACCAAATCCCAAAAAAGATAATGAAAAAATCCCCCGCAACGTCACTAATGTTACCTAAGGGATGTTTTTACCGGACACGTTTTTGTATTTAATAAATGATTTAGCTGATTGTCACTGATTTTATTAACCACGAATTTTCACGAATTATTAAGTTTATACATTTTTTTTGACAGTGTTAATCCGTGTAAATCAGTGTCTAATTTTTCTTTTTATTTTTTATTCGTGTTTCTTCGTGTTAATTCGTGGTTGATTGTTTCTTATGACTTTTGACTTGAACCAGTGATAATCTTTTTAAGGAAAACCAAATGTCGAAAAAACTAAGCAAAAGACAGCTCACCGTTCTTGATGATTTATTCGCGAGCGACCTCTCGGCTGAGCAGGTACTGCAAAAGCACGGTGTCAGCCAGAGCCTTTACAGCAAATGGCTGGGCAGCGATAGCTACGTTGTCGAGCTTGACAGGCGAATAGAGCTGTTAGGCAGAAACAGCAGACTTCTAATCGCAAAGTTTGCGTCACTCGCCGCTGCAAAGCTTATCGCTCTTACCGAATCCGAAAATCAGGAGACCGCACGAAAAGCCTGTCTGGACATTATCAGCCTGTTGAAGGATGAAAATCAAAAGGCTAAGCCGGACTCCTCAGAACCGCAGCCCGGCACACTGCCGAGCATAGCTCCCGCCCTTGCAGAAAAACTCCTTGCTGCAATCGCAGAGCAGGAAAAATAAACCTCGTGAGATATGAAACCTATCTCACGGGGTAAACCCTTATTGCAATTTATCGAAAAAATTACAATAAGCAGCAGCCTTATTGCACACAACTACAATAAGCTATAATTCCTTTTACATATCGGTGCGGACTTTTTCGCCGAATATGATAAAATATGAGCAACGATAGAGACGAATAAAGGAACAATATATGTGGCTGTTCAAAAATCTCAGGCGCAATCGTATCAAAAACAGGCCGTTTAGAGCCGACTGGCTGAAAATCATCGAGACGAATGTGCCCTACTATAATTCGCTATCAGACGACGACAAAATTGAGCTGGCCCGGCACATCCTCATCTTTCTATCGGAGAAGCGTTTTGAAGGTTGCGGCGGGCTCGAAATCACCGACGAAATAAAACTCACCATCGCCGCATACGCCTGCATACTGCTGCTGCATCGCAAAACCGACTACTATCCCCGCCTGCGTTCGATACTCGTTTATCCGCATACCTTCATCGCTCCGCACAGAAGTTACCTTGCAGGCGGAATCGTCGCCGAAGGCGATATCCCCCTCAGCGGACAATCCTGGCACAAGGGCCCGGTGATTCTGTCCTGGGACGACGTCAGGCACTCATACGCGGACGCACATGACGGCCAGAACGTCGTCTTTCACGAGTTCGCGCACCAGATAGACTCGACCGGCGGCGAATCCGACAGCTCCGAGGTTCTCAAAAGACGCTCAAGCTTTATCGCCTGGGCAAGGGTCCTGCAAAAGGATTTCGAGAAACACAAAAAAGCCGTCTCGAAGAATCAGCCGACACTATTGAGCAGATACGCCGCAACAAACGAAGCCGAGTTCTTCGCCGTCGCTACGGAATTCTTTTTCGAGAAACCGCAGCACCTCAAAAAATCTCACGCAGAACTCTATAACGAGCTCAAACGCTTCTACAACCAGGACCCCGCAAAAGTAGCACGGCCATCTCGGCCGTGCTAACACGGACAGGATGTCCGTGTTACATTGCTCTTATGCACTTGTGCTCTTTTTTTGTGCCTTAGGTAATTCTTGTCAAATTATTTCATTCTTTTATCTTTTTTAACAGTGTTAATCTGTGTAAATCCGTGTCTTATATTCTTCGTGCCTTTGTGGCTGAAAAAAAACAAGCGCATAAAAATAGCCAGACCTAAGTCTTACCTGGACGATAATTAGCTCATAATTAATTGTTAGACTGGTCTGGCTATATCAAATAAGCTTAACTTTTCAAAACATCACCTTGTTCGAAACCAGTTTACCTTTGCCGTTTTCAGCTTACTTATTAATTTTTACTTAAAGCGTTCAAAATGTGTGCGTAAGAAAATTAGGAAATTGAAAATTAAAATACCTGATGCCAATAAGGGAAAACATACTTCAGATGTGTGCCGATTTTTAAATAAGAAAGAGAGAACACAGTCTTCCTTTATGCATTCGCTGTTTGTTAGACTGATCTCTCTTTCCGCATAACTTTTTATTTTATCGTGTCACCCAGCCGAAGCCAAATGAACGTCTCAAAAAAGTTTGGCTATTAATTTCTATGTCGGTACTCGAAAAGTGTTCTATAAAAAAACCGAAATATAAAAATATTTTTCATTTATTTCTGTCAGCTTTAACCAGCTTAACAAGGGGACAAAATACCATGACAAAAACGAAAAAAAACAGGGACAAATCGGCGGCTCTCGTGCGGGCCTCAAATATTTATGACAGCTTAAGGCTCACCAGGCCGGCTACAAAAAAGCACCTCAAAAACTATATAAAAATATTTCTGAATCTGGACATTCCGCACAGGCATATCTGCAAAGGCCATAACGCGCCGCTCGATTACCTCTGGCACAGTTTTAATGCAGATTTTGAAGGCTCGAAAAAGCCAAACGCAGACGCAGTAATCTGGGCGAACCGTGCAGGCGGTAAAACCCAGCTCGCAGCTGTCGCCACACTGCTCGATTCGGTCTTTAAACCTGCCTGCCAGACTCGTATCCTCGCAGGCTCCGCAGAGCAGGCACAGAGAATGTATCAATACCTAACCTCTTTCCTGCCAAAAGGTTACGAAAATCTGCTCGCAGAACCCTTAAAAAAAGAAAGCTGCACATTCAATAACGCCTCCGCCGTCGAATTGCTCACGCAATCGCACACCTCAGTCCGGGGCCAGCACATACAAAAACTCCGCTGTGACGAGGTCGAGCTCTTCGACGAGGACGTCTTCACAGCCGCCCAGTTCACTACGATTTCAAAAAACAGCATCGTCCCCGCGATAGAATCCATCAGCACTATGCACAGACCTTATGGCCTGATGCACAAAATAGTCACCGCTGCAAAGCAGCGAAATGTACCCGTCTTCAAATGGTGCATCTGGGAGACAATCGAAAAATGTACCGGCAGGACCTGCTCGCAATGTCCCCTTTCTGGCGATTGTCAGGGCCGGGCCAAAAAAGCTGTCGGCTATCTGAAAATTGACGACGTCATTACCGCTATGAAACGCTCCTCAAGGGCTGCCTGGCAGTCTGAAATGCTCTGCCAAAGACCGTCACTCGAAAACATCGTCTTCGATGAATTTGACCCTGCCGTCAACGTCAGAGCACTCGACTTCAACCCCTGTTTGCTGCTTTATCGTTCCATCGATTTCGGCTTCGTAAATCCGTTCGTCTGCTTATGGATTCAGACCGACAGTGACAACAACGTTTACGTTATCGACGAATACGTCCGTTCGCGGGCTACGATTGACATCCACGCCGACGAAATCAAAAAACGAACACCAGTAAGCGAAGAAAAAGTCGCCGCTACCTTCTGCGACCCGTCCGGCTCAGCCGCTAATGATGTCACCGGCACAAGTGCCGTCAGAAGCCTGAACGCTGCCGGCATACGCACTCGTTTTAGAAGAAGCTCTATCATTGCTGGGTTAGAGCTTATCAGAAGAGCTATCCGTTCCGGTGACGGCCGAACCTCCCTTTTCATCTCGCCGAGATGTCCTCGTCTGATTGAGGCTTTGCGGTGTTATCACTACCCTGAAAACGCATCCGATGCCAGCCGGGAGTTGCCCCTAAAGGACGGCGTGTACGACCACCCCATTGACGCCCTCCGTTACTTCTTCATCAACTACGATAATCCAGCTAAAACTGCCAGTAGAAGGTATTGAAAAAAACAATTGATTAAGTCCTCAAAACCTGATAGATTTAGAACCTGACTCTGCAAGTTGTTTTATAATAAGGAATTACGAGTATTTTAAAATGGAAAAGAAAAATTTCTGGAAAAAATATAAGATTTTCCTTGAACTCTTATAGCAAATTTGCGATATTATAATAAGGATAGGATGCCGAGGACAGAAACAATAATTTACCAGGAAAAGGTATGAAGAGGGATTGTGATTGTGAAAAAAAAGACTACAAGAAATGCAGTTGAAATACTTCATAAAAGGTATATTAAAAATAACCCGAAACGCTTAAAGTCTCTACAGCGTGAACGCACCGCCTCGTTAGTTGCAGAGCAGATATATGAGATTCGCACAAAGTTGGGTATGACGCAGGAACAATTCGCGCGATTGACTGGTATGAAACAATCTGTTATTTCGAGGCTGGAGGACGCAGATTATAACGGATATAGCCTTAAGACCTTAGAAAAGATAGCTTCTTCCGTAAAGTGCCATCTTGAAGTAAATTTTGTTTCTGATTCTTTGGAACTATGCTTATCGACATAGTCAGCAAGTTTAGGGAACTTTCACCATTCCTGAAAGTATTGTTTTTATGTTGTAAGATCAGATGTATATGACCACCCCATCGACGCCCTCCGCTACTTCTTTATAAACCAAACCCGCCCCGCCAGAACACTCAGCAGAAAATATTGATGCCATTCGTTAGCTATTTTTATCGAGTATCGAGCACTTGTACGGTTTTCTACTTCTAACTTCAATCTTTCTCGTTGGCTATTCGATATTCTTCTTTTATTTACAAATCAATGTACTCTTTCGGGGCGAAGGTCGTCTCCATCGTCCATATCGTCGCCTTGCCGTTTCTTAATATGTACACCACGAGCACATCGTACCCTTCCCTGTCAACCCATTCCCGCAGAAATGGAAAATCTTCTACTATCTGCTTTTTTAACTGGATATCCTCGAGTTCTTCGACCGTCCCGCTGATCCTTATCTGCTTTTGCTCCTCAAGGCTGTAAAAGCACATCTCAACCATAGGGTTGTTTTTAAGCTGATTGTTAAGGTCCTTATTTTCGCCCGTACTGAATACAAGCCCTTCCTCATCCGCCCTGTACATCATTATATACCTCAAGTGTGGCAGATTCTCATCAGCAGTCGCCAGTGCAAAAACAGGATTCTTATTTATGAAGTCTAATATCTGCTCTTTTTTCATTTCAAGCCTTTCTACAATTTGCTAAACCTTTGTTTAAGCCTATATTTAAATCAGCCTCTTAACAATCAAAATATCTTAAAAAATTAATGAAAAACGGCCATATCAATATTAATAATAACGATTGAGCCGTTTTTAATTTGAATGTTAACAATGTTCTTAATTATATTATTTTTCTTACATCAACTTAGTGAATGTGTTCACATTCAAAATCGGGTGCTTGTATCTGAAAAGGATTTTAATGTATGATATAAATACAACAAACACCTTATATAGCTAAATAAGTTTCAGGTATATTAAAATCAAAAGTTTATAATTGTGTTTTTAAGAAGAATCATAGACATGCAAAATATATCATCAAGAACTAAGCAACAAGAATCAAGTATCGAGAATCTATTATCGAAAAAAGTTTCACGTGAAACGTTCCACAACAAGGCCATCTTGGTCTTGAATTCAAAAGTTGTCAGCAGTGTCAGTAGGAGTTTTAAATTGTTTTAAAACATTTTACATATTTTTATAAGGTTAAAAAACTTTTAAAAAATTGCTGCTGCCAACATTGACAGATATGCAATTATTATCAGGTATCTTAATTGCGTAATCCAGGATACTAAACGAAAAAGGTTTAATCGAATATCATAACACTGAATTTGTTAAATCTAAAGTGAGGATTAATTTTTAGGTATCTATCATCAAGTAACCAGAATCGAGTATCGAGTAACGTTTCACGTGAAACGTTACTAATATTTTAATTTTATGTTTGTAAAATTACAGATTTTTAAGTAAAAAGGCCGAAATTAAAATATAAAGCACAACCATCCTGGACGTGCCAAGGCCTGTCAGCTCGACTTGCCGGTCTAATAGATGTTGGCTTATAGAGCCTCAAAGGCAAGCAGGCTTCAATAACGGAATATGAAAGGAGCGTATATATGTCAACGAAAAAGGAAAAACCGAAACATCTCGGCAGGGGGCTGCAGTCTCTTATAGGTCCGATAATGTCTCTAAAACCAGACAATAAGAATACTTCAACAACGGTCTCAAATTTATCTAACTTCCCTGTAGATAAGGACTTACAGAATTCTATGCAAAATATAGATATCTCTCAAATAAAACCAAACCCATATCAGCCAAGAACCTCCTGGGATATGACAGGGCTGGAAGAGATGGCTGAATCTATAAGGACCAATGGAGTTATTCAGCCGATAGTCGTCAGAAAAGCGGGAAAACAATTTGAAGTAATCGCCGGCGAGAGAAGATTAAGAGCTGCCGGTCTCGCAGAATTAAAGACGATACCGGCAATCGTCAGAGAAGCAAAAGATGAAGAGCTTCTCGAGCTTGCCCTGGTCGAAAACATTCACAGAAGCGACCTTAATCCAATAGAGCGTGCAAAGGCATATCAAAACTTCATAAAAAGCCTCAATATTACTCAGCAGGAAGCCGCGCACCGTCTCGGCAAGGACCGCTCTGACATTGCTAACCACCTGCGGTTGCTCGACTTACCGGATGAGATTAAGCAGATGATTAACGACGGCTCGCTTTCAATGGGCCACGCCAGAGCAATTCTCGCACTGCCCACGGATGAGATACGAAGAAAGCTTGCAAACCGTGCTATGGCAGGCAGACTCAGTGTAAGAGAGGTCGAACGTCTCGTAAGAAAGCACCTTACAGATTCAGAAAAACCCAGAAGGCCGCTGCCTGTAAAACCCGCTCATATCATTGACCTTGAGAACCGCCTGACAAGCCAATTAGGAACAAAGGTAACGATAGAGACGCGCAAGAACGGAAACCGAGGCAAGGTAATAATTGACTTTTACAGCCTCGATGATTTCGAAAGAATAACCGAAACAATAGGATTGTCAGAAAAAGAACCGGTATGAGAAGCACAAAGGGTCGATTAGTATTAATCATTACTTTCATAATGATATTAATAGGTACGTTCTTTTGTGCTTATAGCTCAGATGAAAAAAATGAAACAGTAAAAATTATAACATTCATAATCAGCTTAATTTTTATATTAACTCCCTGTCTATACCTGATAGTAGAACTAGAAAAAATTATAATTAAAAGAAAATCGAAGTTAGATAAAATATTATTAACATTAATAGCAATAGTATTTTTATCACTTCCAATTATATTCATAATACGGCAACATCCAACAAGAAGAACATTTTATACAAAAGCCGTTTGCAAAACACACTTATCAGGCTTAGGCAAATCAATTATGACTTATGCACATGAAAAAAAGGAATTATTTCCAGACACTAATAATTGGTGTGATTTGCTGATTTTATTCGAAGATGCACACCCAAAAGAATTTATATGCATGGCTTCGGATGCAGAGGTCGGTGAATCAAGTTATGCGATGAATATTAATCTTAATGGTAAAAAACTAAAAGACGTTGATCCTAATACGGTCGTCCTTTTTGATACTAATTACGGAAAAGACCCTAATGGCAGAGATGTAACTGTATCATCTCATTATAGTTATAAGATTCTAAAAGAAAAAGGCGAAGATGTAAGTATTTTTGGTAAAAATCCCGAAAAAAGAAAAGTCTATAAGAAACGCTGGAACCAGGCAGGCGGACCGGAAATGCTAACAGCAGAAAACCACAAAGGCGACGGTGCAAACATATTATTCGCAGACGGAAGCGTAAGATGGATTCCAAAAGAAGACTTTAATAACCTAAACTGGGGAAAACCGTAGCACGGCCATCCTGGCCGTGCTAACACGGGCTGGAAGCCCGTGTTACATTATGAGAGCTGTAATACAAAGAGTCTCAAATGCAAAGGTTGACGTTGACGACAAAACCGTCGGCAGAATCGATAAAGGACTGCTCGTATATCTAAGCGTCGCCAAAGACGATACCGAAAAAGACGCAGCCTTTTTCGCAGAGAAAATCCCAAACCTGCGAATCTTCCCGGATGAACAGGACAAAATGAATCTCAGCGTTAAGGACGTCAATGGCTCAATTTTGCTTATCAGCAATTTCACACTTCACGGTAACTGTCAGAAGGGCAGGCGCCCCGGCTTTGACGACGCCGCACAGCCGCAATTAGCACAAAAGCTTTACGAAAAAGTGATACAGCTTATAAAAGACCAAAACGTCGAAATCCAGACCGGAATTTTCGCAGCACATATGCACGTCACAAGCACAAATGACGGGCCCGTAACCTTCATTCTCGAAAGCAATTAAGAACGTTAACCCAAAAATCTCTTGTAAACGAATCCCGAGAATGTTACAATATAGGTTCTTGATATAACTATAGATATGCCAATAAAGGAGCGCTATGGAAATAAAGCTCAGCTTTCTCGGAGCCGCTCAGAACGTCACCGGCTCACGACATCTGCTGCAGGCCGACGGCACCAATATACTTGTTGATTGCGGCCTGTATCAGGAAAGACATTTCGCAAAAAGAAACTGGGACCCGTTTCCCTTTCCGCCTGCGAAAATAAATGCTGTCATTCTAACGCACGCGCATCTCGACCATTGCGGCCTATTGCCGAAGCTCGTCAAAGAAGGTTTCAAAGGCCCGATTTATTGCACAGAAGCCACAGCCGAAATCGCAAAGATAATTCTGCTCGACGCCGCTAAACTGCAGGAAGAGGATGCAGAGCACAAAAGAAAACGTCACGAAAAGCAGGGCAGAAAAGGCCCATACCCCGAAGAACCCTTGTACACTGTCGAAGATGCCGAAGCGGTCTTCGGTCAGTTCGAGCCCGTACAATACCGTGAGCGTTTCGCTCTCGCAAAAGACGACAAGGTTGAAGCAACACTCTACGACGCAGGGCACGTCCTCGGCTCGTCGGTAATAAGAGCAAAGGTAGGCAAAAACAGCGATGAACGAATAATCCTTTTCTCCGGCGACATCGGAAGACCAGACAGGCCGATTGTCAGCGACCCGACCGTCTTCGACAAAGCCGATTACATACTCATCGAATCGACCTACGGCGACAGAATCCATCACAATACCGAAAGTATTAAAGGGCAGTTCGCGGAAATCATAAACTCAACAAGGGTTGCCGGCGGAAATATCGTAATCCCCAGCTTCGCTCTCGAACGCTCGCAGGAGGTGCTTTACTACATAAACGAGCTGCTAATCGCTAAGCAGATACAACCCATACAGATTTATCTCGACAGCCCGATGGCCTCGAAAATAACCGAGGTCTTCGAAAAGCACGCCGACCTGTACGATACGAAGATGACCAACCTTGTCAACAATCACAATTCCCCGTTCGACATCCCGACACTACACCTGGCCGGCTCGGCGAATGAGTCGAAGGCGATCAACAAAATAAACGTGCCCATCATCATAATAGCCGGCTCGGGTATGTGTACAGGCGGGCGAATCAAGTATCATCTCGTACAGAACATCACCAGGCCGGAATCGACTATCACATTCGTAGGATATCAGGCAATCGGCACGCTCGGCAGGAGAATCGTTGACGGCGAAAAACAGGTCAGAATCCTCGGCCAGAAATATCCCGTAAAGGCAAGAATCGAAAGAATTCACGGCTTTAGTGCACACGCCGACAAAAACGAAATGCTCGACTGGCTCAAAAATATGCAAAAAGCCCCCAGACATGTCTTTGTCGTTCACGGCGAGGAAAAAAGCGCAAAAGAATTCGGAAATTTCATCTCTGAAAAGACCGGTTGGAAAGTCACCGTCCCTGAATATCAGCAGCAGGTCACTCTCGATTGAAATAGTACCACGGGCTTCCAGCCCGTGGTGACATGGCCGGGATGGCCGTGCTACTCTGAGCCGGTCTCGAACTTGTAGCCGATCTCACGAATCGTATGGATAAAGGCGGGATTGTGCGGGTCAGGCTCGACTTTATTCCGCAAAGTCGTTACGAACCTGTCCACGCTGCGGTCGGTAACGTAACTGTCATACCCCCACACGGCGTTTAATATCTCGTCACGCGTAAGTGCCCTGCCCTCTCTTTTCAGAAAGTGCTCGAGCAGCTTAAACTCCTTCGGCGACAGCTTAATCTCTTTGCCTTTCTTGGTGAACTTTCTCGCTGGTATATCAAGCTCGCAATCGCCGAACCCGTAAACATCTTTTTCTTCCTGTTTTCTTCGTCGCAGAAACGCAGCGGCTCTCGCCAGAAGCTCTTTGATACTGAAAGGCTTGGTGACATAATCATCCGCACCCAGGTTCAGCCCTAAAATGATATCCGATTCCTCACCCTTGGCCGTAAGCATAATAATTGGCATATCGAGCTTTTCCTTGCGTATCAGCCGGCACACCTCGTAACCGTTAATCTTCGGCAGCATAATATCGAGTAGAATCAAATCGGGTTTGGCATCCAGCGCCGCATTCAATCCCTTCTCGCCGTCCTCAGCCGTTATCACCGTATAGCCGGAGTACTCGAAGTTATCCTTCAGCCCCCGCAGCATCGTCGAATCATCTTCTACTATTAAAACCGTTTCCATCTCATTCGGGCGGCTCGAATTTATAGCCTATACCTCCTATCGTGCGGATAAACACAGGATTATCCGGCTCGGGCTCGATTTTATTTCGCAAAGCGGCCACTGTCCTGTCGATGTCACGCAGCGTAATAAAGCTCGAATAGCCCCAAACGGTATTGCGTATCTCGTCACACGTCAGGGAGCAGCCGGCCCTTCGCAGAAAAAGATGCATCATCTTATACTCACCGGGCGTCAGTTTAACTTCTTTGCCGTCACGCGTCAAAACGCCCCTGACGGTATCGAGCCTGCAGTCGCCGAATTCATAAACCTCGCGCTCCTCTTTTTGCCTGCGTCGCAGAAACGCAGCGGACCTCGCCAGCAGCTCTTTTATACTGAAAGGCTTGGTGACATAATCGTCCGCACCCAGGTTCAGCCCTAAAATGACGTCCGACTCCTGGTCCTTGGCTGTCAGCATAATAATCGGCATATCGAGATTTCTTTTACGTATCTTGTCGCAGATTTCATAGCCGTTAATCTTCGGTAGCATAATATCGAGAATAATCAAATCCGCCGGCTCGGCTAACGCCGTGCCAAGACCCTCCTCACCGTCACGGGCCGTCTTGACGTTGTAGCCTTTCAGCTCGAAATTGTCCTTCAGCCCCCGAAGCATCGCCGGGTCATCTTCTATAATCAGCACACTTTCCATAAAATCATCCCTGTCCTTTTGAGCCTAATTACTCGCAGGCAGCCTGACGGTAAAGGTGCTGCCCTTGCCGGCTTTGCTCTCAACCGATATCGAACCTTTATGTGCATTGACAATGAATCTGACTATCGCCAGTCCGAGCCCGGCTCCCTCTGTCTGCCGCGAAAGACTGCTGTCCGCCTGATAAAACCTCTTGAATATCTTTTTCGTTACTCGCCTGCCCATCCCGATACCGTTGTCTTTGACTGCGAAACATACCGAGCTGTCCTCTGTAAAGACCTTCAACTCTATCTGCTTATTATCATACGAATATTTGCACGCATTATCCAGAAGATTTATCAGAACCGTTACCATAGCATCCTTATCCGCATGCAGCATCGGCAACGGTCTGGCGATATCAAGATTAAACTTAACATTGGCCTTTTCGAATTTCGTCCGCACCGCATCCGTCGCCGTATTAGCTATTTCAACAGGGCTTACCCGCGACATACTAAACGCCCGTTTATTACGTTCCATCCGAGAAAACGTAAGGAAGTTATCTATCAAATGGCTCAGCCTCTCGTTTTCTTTCGATATGAGCTGCAGATATTCGTACGCCTGTTTCTGCTCTTCGAATCTGCCGTCAAGAAGCGTATCCACCAGAACACGCGTTGACGAAAGCGGGGTTTTCAGCTCGTGAGTCACGGTCGCTATAAAATCATTTTTGAGCCTGTTCAGCTTTGCCTGTTTACCTATGGCCCGCAGGGTAAAAGCCGCTGTGATAAAAATCAACAGAACAACAAGAACTCCCGTCCAGGTATAAATCGCTATCTGCCTTCTGGCTGCTTCTTCAAAAACACCTGTTTCCTTGAAATATATCGCCGCCTTGAACTCGGGCAAAAATCTGCCCGGATTTAATGTCAAAAATACCTCGCCCACGGAATCCTTATCACCCGATACAAGCCTGCCGAAATTGTCATAAACAAGTACGCCGACGGTGTCATCCTCTATATCGTTCACGCCGGCCGTTATGATTTTCAGCATCTTCTCAAAGCCGGAAAGGCACAAAACTTTTCTTTCAGCCGTCTCGAGCTTAAAGCCGTAAACATCGCTTCCGGGTGAAATTCTTCTTACGACCTGGATGGGCCAGCTTTTTAATGACCCGGCGTCGGCATAAATCCCGGCCGCTTCAATAGAATTCTTATACGACGATATCCTGCTTCTCGCAAACTGGATTTCGTCGGCAAGCCGTTGCGACAGCCCCTCAGCTTCCGCTAAATTAATCAATTGCTCTAAATGCCAGACTATCATCTGAGCAGGGCAGGCCGGCAGAAAAGGATTCTCTTTTTCATTATTGTATTGGGTATTAACCAGAATTCTGCGAAGGTGATTAAACAAATTCTTATCACTCCCCTGGGCGTAAAGACCTGCCAGGTAAACCCGCGCCTGCACTGCCATCGCAGCCGTTACAGGCCCTGTGCTTTCAGGATTCTCAGGATAAGACAAACCATAGCTCAGTTCGATTGCTTCCTGCTGTCTGTCTAATTTCCAAAGACAGCGGGCCTTGGCAAGAACAGCCTTGTAGCGAATAATATCTGAGTTACTGTATTCCGCGATTTTTTCATATTCCTTGATAGCTGCTTCGATATCGCCGGCCAGTTCCTGCTGAAATGCTGTTACAAGGTCTCTGTCCGCCTTTGGCGAGACCTCGCCTTCTGGCGGGTTCTGCTCGTCCGGCAAACTCTCTAAAATCGGATAGACAAGACTACCACTCGCATCAAAGATTAACATACCCTGGTATGGACTGTCCGGCCTCACCGCGAATATATCAAACATAGTCAAGGCATCAGCCGTCGCCTGGGAATTGAGCTTGTTTATTTCAGACTCGAAATATTGCTCCGGAGTTTCTTTGAAAAAGCTGTCCGCTCTTTTGGTATATAAATCAATAAGTTTCTGTCGAACCACCAGCCGCTCGTTTTTGACCGCCTGGCTCATAAACCATAAAAGGCATACAGTGGGCAGCACTACAACTATCACCAGAAGTAGTATCGCCCACTGTAACTGTTTGCGTCCTGAATCCAAACCCATCTTTGTAAAATTTACCACCTATTTTGATTCGACACCTTCTGCTTACTGGTTTAACGCGCTTTTATAAATTTCGCCTATCTGTGCGCCCGTAAGGGCCCTGTTGTATATGCGAAGGTCATCTAATGAGCCGTTAAAGTACGCATCAGATAAATATTGCGACCTGCCGAGCCAGTTGTTGGTGGTTACGCCCAGGTCTTTAAGAACATACCATCCCTCGGTGCTGGCCACAACTTTGCCGTCGAGGTAAAGATGCATATTGCCTGGTTCTAGAACAACCGCCACGTGGTGCCAGCCGGTTGGGAGGGTGCCGGTTTGGGCATCGAGCTCTGTCCGCTCTCCCTGGCCTGCTGCAATCCCGATATGCAACGGGCCGTTGGCTTCCATTCGTGGTAACAGACATATATAGTTAGTCGTATCCGTGCCGAAGTCGAATATCCGCTGCCACGCCCCGCCTTCATTGGAAAAGTCCATCCAGACCATTATTGTTGCTCTCTCAAGCTCCGAAATAAGCGAGCCGATTGGCAGCTCGACGTAGTCATCCTCACCGTCGAATTTCAATCCGCCGCCTATCTTGCCGTCCACCCATTGCGGATTATT
>Ga0307434_1000370_pt1 | contig 32880 bp, 31 predicted proteins | sample SalMarWE160220MG_FD_202156 | JGI IMG/M metagenome (GOLD analysis project Ga0307434, IMG submission 202156) | Salt marsh sediment microbial communities from the Plum Island Ecosystem LTER, Massachusetts, United States - WE1603-220 | ecosystem: Environmental > Aquatic > Marine > Intertidal zone >... | reverse complement strand
CTTCAGTTATGTCCTCTTCTTCAAGTTTCAAATCGCTCCCTTCCAACTTCCATTAAACTCCACAAAGTGACAAACAGATGATTTTACACCAGTAACTTCAAGAAAGCAGAAATAAAATAGTTACGCCATAAATATATAGCTGAATTGCACTTAAAACTCACCATTTGGCAATTTTTGAAAACGTTTATTAGTGATTTTACGTTGCACTATGCAGGTATTCTATGATGTTCCAAGAATTATTGAATTATTCCCTTTGGGGAAATTCTGTACAGGAGTATATCATAGCCATAGCAGTTTTTGTGATAGCAGTAATCGTTTTTAGAGTTGTAAAATATGAAGTAGTCAAAAGGTTGAGAAGTGTAGCAGAGAGGACCCATGCAGAAGTTGACGACTTACTTGTAAAAGTGGTGGATAAGATTGGGTGGCCCTTCTACGTTTTCTTTGCCCTATCTATCGCTCTTAACTTCATTCAGGTTCATAATCTTGTAAACGTGCTTTTCACTTATGCGACACCCATAGTTGTCGTTTTTATCATCGTCAGAAGTTTACAACAGTTTGTCAATTATGGAATACGAAAACTTGCAAAAGAAGAAGAAAGCGAAACATCAATTGTAAATGTTCTTGGCAGAATTTTGAAAGGCATACTATGGGCCATAGCATTCGTCTATATAATTTCACTTTTTGGTTATGACATCACAACTGTGGTAGCTAGCTTTGGAGTAATAGGCATAGTCCTTGCTTTTGGTCTACAACATATTTTAAGCGACATATTTGCCTCCTTCTCCATATTCTTTGACAAACCCTTCGAGGTCGGAGACTTCATTATTGTTGGGGATAACTTGGGGGTTGTCAAAAAGGTGGGAATAAAAAGCACTCGTATACAGAGCTTGTGGGGTCAGGAAGTGGTCATTTCAAACAAAGAGTTAACATCTACCAGAATCAACAACTACAAAAAGATGGAAAGAAGAAGAGTGCAGTTTAACTTTGGAGTTGTCTATGATACCCCATCTGAAAAGCTGGAGAAGATTTTAACGATAACAGAAGAGATCGTGGATAAAATTGAATTGGCAGAACTGGATAGGGTTCACTTCAAAAAATATGGTGATTACAGTTTAGAATTTGAGGTTGTATACTACATTAACAGTCCAGACTATAACACATACATGGATATCCAACAAGAAATAAACTTCTCACTCAAAAAACGGTTCGAAAAGGAAGGAATACGTTTCGCCTATCCAACCCAAACAGTTATCGTTAACGAAAACAGATAAGCGTACGATTTACACCATGAAAGCACGCGAAGGCGACCTCATAGAATCGAAAGGCAACATCATTTTTGATGTTAAAGGGTTAATTCATCCTCCAAACCGGGTGGTAGCCTTCGTCCGCTACGTTCCAGACCCAAACGGCACCAGAGAAAGAAACGGAACAAGATACAGCAAATATTATGCACTCTCCAAACGCTACGACCTGCTAAAACGAGAATACCCCCAGTATCTAGTGAACGACCCTGTCTTCAACACGCTGCTCTGCGAAGTGCCGGTAGAGGACGTGAAACATCATTACCAGCCCGCTCAGGGCTTACAGAACCTCCGCAACAGGAACAACTTGGACGAAGCAGAGAAAACGGCTTTGCAGTTTATGGAAATCTTCAAGGAGAATTCTGAGGTTCCATGGAGTAAGCTGGGTGTTTCGGGATCAATCCTAGTCAAGCTTCATGAATCATCCTCTGACATCGACCTTATCGTCTATGGAACAGAAACAGGATACAGGGTACAGGCAGCAATGAGGGAGATGCTGGAAGACAAAGGCAGCCCGTTCGAAGCGTATGATTTGGATGGTCTAAGAGAGCTGTTCGATTTTCGTTCGAAGGACACCAACGTATCTTTCGAAGATTTTGTTCGAACCGATTCCCGAAAGATTTCCCACGGCAAATTCATGGGAAAACACTTCTTCATCCGCTTCGTGAAAGACCTGAACGAAATCAGTGAACAATACGGCAGCATCATCTACAAGCCAGAAGGCAACGTAAGAATCAAAGCCACGGTGTTGGATGATTCAGAATCGCTCTTCACGCCATGCAGCTACAAGCTCGCCAACGTGGAAATCCTTGAAGGCACAAAAGCTGAGCCTATTGAGGAGATCGTGTCCTTTCGGGGAAGATTCTGTGAACATGCAAGAAGTGGCGAAGCCGTGATTGCAGAAGGCAAAGTTGAAAGAGTGCAGCAACAAGGAAAAGATGACCACTTCAGGTTGCTGTTGGGAAGCAAGCCCGCGGATCACATGATTTTGGTTCGGTAATTGCGTCTTTTTGTTACTCGGTGTACAAGTCCACAACGTTTCGTGCTACTTTGCTGGATATACCATGCTTTTTCAGTTTCATGTATGACTCTTCAGTGTCTTCCACTGAAACTTGCTCTATGTTGCTGCACCAAGGAATTTTTGCCTCGTTCCTTATCTTTTCTTCAATATGAATGTTTGAAGTTGTAGAAGCTTCGGGTAGCAAGTTAATTATGATGTGAACTTTTTTAACCATATAGTGACCAGCTTACGAAGTATGGTAACGCATAAATTAAGATATAAGTTACATATGCTCTTTCATATAAATTTGACTCCGAACCAACCTCACCATGAGAAACAATCCCCATCTCACTGATTTGCGAGAACACGAAGCCTCTTCACGGCATTAAGTTTCTCTTTGCCGCCAACCTTGGCTTGCTTAACCGCGTTTTCTAGTATCTCAATGGTCTCATCGTAGGTCGCCCTGTCCACAGGGTAGGGAACCCCATCCTTTCCTCCCACACAGAAGCTGTATTTCACAGGGTCCTCCCAGCATGGTTTCTCTCCGTAGACTAAGTCGGAGACTAAGGCTAGGGCTCTGACTGTTGCAGCACCTATCCCCCTGATGCCTATCAGCTCCTCGTAATTTTTGGGCTGAAAATCATACGCTCGTTTAACCGCATTCCAGTTGAGGCTTCGAGGCATAGAGAAAGCATCGAATGCGTACTCTTTCCCGGTGGGCGCTGGAATCCACTCCTGCAGAGACCTCTGATGGACAGGGCGAATGGACAGAAGCAGGTTCCTCAGCTTTTTTGGTTCCTCCTTGGCGATGTCAGTTGAAGTTTTTCGGCAGCCTTCACTCGCTTTTGCGGTCATGTCTAACACCACGTCTCTTTTCTTGTCTCCAACCACGGCGTCGTGAGGCTCAACCACAAAATCTTTCACGTTTTCGGATAGCCAATGGTACCGCCGAGCCGACCTGTCCTTCGCGTTTATTCCCTGCTGAACCACAGCCCATTCTCCCCGTTCGGTAACAAAGAAGGCATGATGATAAAGAGGATAGCCCGCCTGAACTGCGGCGGTGTCAACTTTGGCGCACACTCGACTGGCATACAGCAAACTGCCGAGCTTGCTTGACGAAAAACCATACTTCTCTCCCAGCTGATCGATTTCTGTCGGCGTTTTCTTGGAGGTTTTGCCTTTCCCGCCGCAGATAGTCAATCCAAGCTCCGTCTGGTTTACTGCACTTTTCAGAACACCCGTCAATACAGTGGTCACGCCGGATGAGTGCCAGTCATACCCCAATACGCAACCCAAAGCCTGAAACCAGAAGGGGTCGGAGACTCTCCTCAGGAACATGTCCACGCCATACTCGTCCACGATTATCGCAACCATCTCTTTGGCTAGTTTCTGCATCCGGAAAGCAAGCCATCTCGGCGCCTTACCATAATGAAGCGGAAGACTTGTAACGCCTGTTCTCTTCAAGGCATCAACCACGTATCTGATTAAAACAAATGCGAAAGAGGCTTAAAATAGTCCCCTATTTTGATGAGGCAGTTAGAGCAGATGTCCTTCCCTGTCTATTTCCTCAAACCAAATGCGAGTGGATGTGATGGGGTAATGGTCTTCAGAGAGAACCATACTCACGGTTACGATCGGTAAGGGCGGCATTCCCATGCTTTTCCGTTTTTCGTTGATTTGGCGAGCCCGCGGCTCCGTTTCCTCACTCACGACTATGGCGTCAATTCGTTTATCTGATAGGGTGATTCCGTAAGCATCATCCAAGGGCATTATCTCAGCCCTATCCAAAAGCTCCTTCTTTTTCAACAAGTTTTTCAGCTCTTCAAGGCGCTTAGCGTATGATGCGATTCCGTGAGGCTTACTCATTTTCTTCACGAAATCGTCTGAGCAGAGACCGATGAGAACACGGTTTCCAACCTTGAAAGCCTTCATCAGTAGGGCTCGGTGACCTATGTGAAATAGGTCAAAGGTCCCGCCCACAGCCACGGTCTCAAACTTTCTCTCCATGATTATCTCATCACCCAATCCGCGCGCCTTGAAGGTTGATTTGGTTATAATAATATTTTCTGCAGGTAAAAGTTTCTTGAAATCTAAAAAACACCTTCTACTTTGTTCTCGTCATTTTTTTAATGTGCGACCTATAACATCTTTTCCGGCGTAAAATAGGATACCTAGACAAGTGAGTACAATTCCGCTTATGTAGAACATCAATTGAATAAGGATGGAAATTGGCTCACTGAATGCAGTAGATAAATAGACGCCAACATCAGTGTAGGTTGTCACCAGCCCAATCAGCAGCATAATCAGACCAGGGACTAACATAGACAAACTGAATGCAGTCTTCGGAAGTTCCTGTTTCAAGCTGTGAATCCTGACCTCTTTTGGCACAATTGCGGGAATGGCGGTTGCCGCTGCCCGAATCAGCGGAGGCGTAACAAGAAGGACGAAGGGGAGCATAGTAACAAACCACCAGATTGTGAGACCAGCCGAAAGAAAAGTCAAATCCGCTACCTGTATGTCAAGTGCACCTAAATAAAGGGTTTTAAAGACAAAAACATACAAGAAAGCAACTATTAGATTAGCAACTGTAAGGGTGACGTTTGAAGCTAAGATGAACCGCCCCCAATTGAACTTTTTTCGCAAAATGTAACCAAATAAATAGAACCCTATGAAATTTCCCGGCACCGCTGCGAGATAACTTCCGGGGTAAAGATATCCATGTTTTACAGAATCAGCAATTAACGTACCCATGGCTGCGCCAATTCCAGCAGGCAGTGGACCAAATATAACAGCAAAAAACACGGGTATAACCACTGCAGGTCTAAATTGACCAAAACCCCAAGGAGAAGGAATGTATGCGGTAGCAAAAGAGCCGACAGCATACAGAGCCGCACACATAATCATTGCCACTGTCAAAATTGATTTTCGTTGCCCATTTTCGACCGTTTTTACAGTAAACATTATTGTTTTTCCTCAGGTTTACGAAAGTTTTTAGGAATTGAAAAGATTCACTTAGATAGATAACAGTTTCGTATGGTTTATTTGAACTTGTATAGATAAGTAGAACAGTCTAAACAACCAATTAGTTTAGGAATTACTCAGCTAGCAACTGTTCTTTTATGTCTCTTGGATTTTCAGAAAAAATACTGTTTTCAACAATCTTCTGTTATTAGGCTCCTAATATGATTCACGGAAGCGCGGGGGTGATCTCTTTTTGCAGAATGTGCAACAAAGTTGCAGTGAGAAACAACAACGGAATGATCATTGATAGAAACTCTAGACTACTGCAAAAACTTCGAATATGTCTGAGCCTTGAAAGTTTAATCAATGGATAAAATCTGTGTTAGTTGGTTCTCACGAAGCGTTTTTATTTTTTCTTCAGTTTGTTTTGTGGGGATTGCAGCATTATGTTGGCTAGGCAGCAAAAAAGTTAATTTACTCTAACAGTGAATCTTACTAACATTAGGTGGTGATTCTAAGTGAAGTATAAAATTGAGATTGAGCGCGACGGGTGTACCGCCTGCGGAAACTGCTACAGCGTAGACCCCGCTCACTTCGAACCAGACGATGACGGGAAATCAACTGTGGTAGGAGGAAAAACCGATGCCGACGTATCCTCGGGAGTCTTCGACGATGATGAGATTGAAAACGCCAGAGAGGCGGAAGATAGCTGTCCCGTATCCGTAATTACCGTAACCGAGTTATAGTCATCTAAGTATAAAGGAAAGCTCCGTTCCCTTTTTTCTAACACTCAGAAGATTAAAATAGCGTAAAGTTTAAGGGTCGCAGACGTTTTCCCTGTAAATACTTGTCTAGCTTGAGGAATGGATAGTTGAGTTCTAAAGAAACATTGGTGGAGAAGAAAACCAACGTTCTCATAAAACTTCGCGATTACAAGATAATAAAAAGGGAAGACATAAAGAATGCCATCAGCTACACAATCAAAATGAAAGATGGCGAAAAAGCCATTCTGTGGGCTGTTACCACCGACGGAACAGTGGGAGTCGCATACGTTACACAACTCAAAAAAGCAATGGATGACGCAAAAGTTGAGAAAGGAATCATCACTACCATCGGAAAGTACACCCACACCGCCAAGACCCGCGCCAAAAAAAGCGAAATAGAACTGATTCCACCAAACTTTCCATCATTCAACATTTTCGAACACGATTTCGTGTCGAAACATGAACTTCTCACACCAGAAGAAAAAGAAAAATTTCTGGAAGAGCACAAAGTGCAACCTTACCAGCTGCCCAGAATCAATGCTTACGACCCAGCCATCATAGCTGTGGGCGGCAAACCAGGAGATATAGTTAGGGTCATCAGAGATAGTACAACCGCAGGAAAATACGTCGCCTACCGATACATAGTTTAGAACAAAAATTTTCGACTTCGTGTAAAAAGGAACGTTTGTCACCCATAAATCAAAATATCGGTTATTCGAACTGACAGGTAATAATAGGCAAGGTTATGCTGCACATCTAACGTTTGGCTCAAAAATCTTTTTAGATTAATGAATAGTAGAGTTCAGTAATTCTATGTTTAATCAAGGAAGGATTAATATAAACGTAAAAAAGGTTGTAGTATACATTGGCGTTCTGCTAGTAACTCTGAGTATAGTAGCAATAATTCTTGAAAACACGGTATATAACAACAGCAGCACCAACTTAATCCGTGTAGCCTGTATCGGCGACAGCATAACAGAGTTACCTGACTACCCAAATGCTCTACAGACTAGTCTCGGAACAAATTACACAGTGGGAAACTTCGGTGCCGGCGGCGCAACAGTTTTGCTTGATACAGGGAAACCCTACATTGATCAGGTTGAATTTGTCAGAGCGAAAAACTTTCTACCCGATATTGCTATTATCATGCTTGGAACCAATGATGCCCGCACCGACCACTTCAAATCCATTGAAAATTTTGTTCTTGAATACATGAAACTGATCAACGAAATCCAAGAGACAGAAAGTAATCCGAAAATTTTTCTCGTCAAACCGCCCCCAATTTTCGATAACGAATTTGAACTGAAAAACGTAAACTTGCTGGAGGGGATAATCCCTCGTATTGAGCAGATAGCAAACGAGGAAGGGCTACCCATTATTGATGTTTACGCCGCATTAGAAAATCATCCAGAATATTTCTGGGACGGTGTACATCCCACCAGCGAAGGGGCAGCAGTCATAGCCAATGAGGTTTATGAGGCAATCATTCTTTATACTGAAAACTCTTGACGTTTACTATGTTTTCTAGTATGCTTAGCCGATGAATGTCTTCAAAACAGGTATTTGTTTCATGACAAGGATTAATCCAAACGTAATCAAAAGAGTAACTGCTGTTATAACAGGGATTCCGATAATTGGATTCATGACTGTAAGACTTAATTTAAACCCTAAGTAGCCTCTTTGAAGGGTCTCCATAACAATCAGATGGAACATGTAGATCGGCAAAGTGTTTCTACCAATTGCATGCACACCCCTACTGACAAGAGGATGAACGTTTCTTGACCAATTGACAGATAACTTGCTCAAAAGCATGAACATAGAAACTGACGCCAATATAACATTTACAGACAGATAACCGAAAAAGAAGTGGGGTTGACTTATAGACTGAGAATGAAAACTTAGAAACCAGGTGCTAGCTATTGTGAAAATGAAACTTGCAAAAAATAGCACATGCAAAATTGACGAACGTATCTTTACTCTCTGCAAGTATACGCCCAAGACAAAGTAACCTATGAATCCGCCAACTACAAGAATTGTATCGTTCAGGGTGTAGCCTGTAATCAATTGTATAAGCGGTACAACGGCTACATCTACAAACCACAGGATTATTAGGTACTTGAGAATTTTGGGGTCCTTAACTGACACTATTTTACGCAAAATAGGGGTAAGCAAGTATAGACCAGCTATCAGATAAAGAAACCAGAAATGGTAGTAAGAGCCAGAAAATAGGCTGTAGAGTGTCCCCTCGACAACGTTGTCGAAGGTGACTGGTGTCTGGGTAACTAGGAACGCCCACACAAGATAGACTGCACTCCAGAACAGGAAAGCTAAACCGATACGGTTAAACCGTTTTTTTAAAAAAACTCGGATAGGCTCGTTGGTTTTGGAGGGCTGAAGCAGCAAGGCGCCGCTCAGAATAACGAACAGTGGAACGCAGGGCAGAGCGAAGGATTTGTAGATGGTGGATGTCCACCAATACACCGGCGATTCAAGAGCTGTCTGCTGTATGGCAGTGTAGTATTCATTGGATGCATGAAGCAACACTACCAAGATGATGCCGAAGGTGCGAATCAGGTCTACGGGAATAGAAAGACCGTTTCCAGTTTCCTTGTCGACAGGTTCAGAGATTACGAAAGTCACACACACTACCCAAACGTGAATACCGACTTCGGAGCACTTTTCACTTATTAATATTGCTCTCAGCTAGAAAGACTTCAAATTTTTACGTTCAAGATTCTAGCTCAGAAACGTTTTTAGGTGTACGCTTATTCTCAAATTACAACTCCAAAAGTGAAGCCGAATGGACATAACAATACTGCTAATTGCTTTAGGATTGGCAATGGACTCGTTTTCGGTAGCCATAGCAAACGGATTGACAACTAAAACATTCAAAACCTCTAACGCCCTCAAAATAGCCGCCTTCTTTGGGTTCTTTCAGGCAATCATGCTCATCATCGGATGGTATTCTGGCGTACATCTTCTAGATTTGATTTCAGAGTATGATCATTGGGTAGCTTTTTTTCTTCTAACTTTTATTGGCTCCAGAATGATTTACGAGTCCGCCAGAAAGGAATCCACTAGATTCGTCAGCTCTCTCAGCATCAAAGCACTGCTAGTATTATCTATCGCCACCAGCATTGACGCTTTAGCCGTTGGTCTCAGCCTTTCTCTCCTGAATGTTTCAGCCACAATCCCTGCAATCATAACAGGAGTTGTCACCTTTTCCCTGTCTTTTTTCGGCGTCTATATTGGTGGCAGATTTGGACGCATTCTAAAAAACAGAGTGGAATCGTTAGGCGGTCTAATTCTGATAGCTATAGGACTGAAAATACTCCTCGAACACCTAGGAATCATTTAGCCGATTGGTCACAAAAAGAGCAGAGTTCTGTTGCGTCGAAATGACCTGCGTTAGATAATTTTTGTCATATTCTTTTTTTCGTAATATGCATACTACCGAAGCACAGTATTTTAACCATGAAAAGTACAGAAGAAGAATACTGAACTGAATTAGAGAGGAATTGTATTGATGAACAGTGCTGTGCAAACAGTTTGGGACCGTAGAGACCGTCTACATATAATGGCTGAAATAATAGAAGCAGCGAAAGAAAGCCAACTGAAGACTCGGATCATGTATAGTATAAATTTGAGTTTCAGCCAAGTAAAGGAGTATCTTTCCTTCCTAACTGAAAAGGGGTTCCTTAGAGTCCGCGTAGAGAATGGAAAGAAGCTTTACGAAACAACTGTTAAAGGTAACCAATACATCGAGAATTACAGGGAAATGTCAAACCTTCTGAAACAACGAGAACCTGTTGAAGAAGAAGCTTTATTGAGGTGAGTTCTCGTGGAAATCCCAAAACCAGAGGATTACAACATATTTACGGCGTTGCTTGAAACCATCCATAAAAAAGACCTAGGAAGACTCCGATTTGCTAAATGCCAAAAATGTGGGCGCCTAACACCCTTCAGACTAATTTCCATGAGCAGTGTTACGGTTGAATGCAAAAGATGTGGAAGCAGTATTCCACTGAAAAAAGAAACCGATTCTGAAAAAAGTATCCTAAGATTACCTCTATTTAAAGAAAACACGCCATAACATTAGATCAACACTTGAATCGACAAGCAAGGGAAACGTTAACTGCATACAAAAAAAGCCAGTGCTCCTACTCAAGTGTATTAAAGTGACAATCGTTTTTAGATTATTGTACACAACTTTATAAGTAAGTTTAAGGTAAACATTTCAGGATTAGTGTTCGGAAGAAACTAATTCTCTTAACGAATAGGAGGTGCGATGCGAATGTCTTATGGAAGACCAAGAGAAATGTACGATGCAGTCTGCGCGGAGTGTGGACAGAAATGCCAAGTTCCTTTTAAGCCTGATTCTAGCAGACCTGTATACTGCCGAGAGTGTTACGCTAAACGAAGACCCCCGAGAAGAAATAGATATTAAGCTAACCAGCTAGAATCTATTTACAATGTTCAATCTTTATTTTTTACATCCTTTTTTGTCACACACCCGCATGTTGGGTGTGAAAAGCATCTCTTAAGCAAGCATGCAACAAGTAGGCGGATGCATGTGCGGCCTGGTTGCCAGCATCAAAAAAGAAGAGGATAGATTGGTTTCGGGTATCTTCTGTTTCTACTCTTCTTCTCCCTCTTTCGGAGGCCACTTCTCGTTCAGAAGTTTCGCGATTCCAGAAGAATCTCTTGGACCCACTATAACACGCCAACCATGCAAACCAACGTTCTTCAGTTCTTCTTCCGTCTCACCACTCAGCCTAGCGGCCATGCCTGGTAAAATCAGGTACTTATGCTTAATCTTCTCTGCCACTCCTGAGTTCTTAACAGCTTCTGCGATTTTTTCTGCTGTGAGATATCTTCCAGCTACGGCGCTTTCAACGCTGATTCCTTCGGTGTCGGCTACAAGCAGGTAATAGTCGCCCCCAAAACTTTTGAGGTCTGACTCGACCGTGAAGTAGGTTAAGGCATAATTTGTGGTCAGAAATACCGGCGACATCTCATTAGGCTTACCAAACTCATACAGTTGTGGATCAACCGAAACGGGTTTCCTAGGGTCTGTGTAAATGTTGAATCGCCATATGACAGTTGGCAATTGAACCCATCCATCGAGACTACGCATTATCAGTATGTCAGCATATCTGGACATTAGCATAGAAGCAAGGTAAGCTTCTTTCCACGCCAGCGTCTCCTTTGGAGCTTTCTCGCCGAACCATGTTGTGATGGGCGTACCTATAAGCGGAAAGCCCAATAGTCTGTCCCCGCTTTTGCAAGCAGTTCTTCTCACCATGGTAAAGTTATTGATTGTGGCGGATACTCCTTCATCAGGAAATGTCCCTGGGTCGAGCACCAAGTCTTCAACGCCGTACTCGCTCATGGTCTTTGATAGTGATCTTAGGAGATTAAGGTCGTTTGGGGCAAAGATGGCTAAAGGGCACTCATACATCAATGCCAGATCAGCCATTTCTTTCCAATTGTCCTTTGTTGCAGCGTAAATTAGTGGCTTCCTTCCTGAAGCCGCAATTAGTCCAGCTTCCATAATGCTAGGGTCGAATGAGCATAAAATCAGCGGCAAGTCCGTGGCTTTGGTAACCGCCTCCACGGCTGATTTGAAGGTTGTTGGATCATTCGACGTTGACCTGACGGCTATCATATCTAGCCTAAGATCTCTTCCAATGTAATTGTACAGGAAATTCTCAACTTTTTTCACGCGGTCTATAACTGCTTCCTCTTCTGAAGATTTAGCGTGCAGAGGCATCTCGTCGGTTACATCAAAGGCGATTGGCGCTGGATTGTGGTAGGTGAACTCGTGACGGTACATGACAAGTTTGCCACCTATTTTAACCGCATGTTCTCCAGTGCCTATGGTGATCTCCTTAATAATCGGCGCCAGCATCTCTTGAAGTTTCTTGTATGAATCCTCATGCTCCTTTTTTAGAAGGGGGGGACACTGTTCCAAGGAGGCTTCTCTATTGACCAGCTTAGCCGCGAAAGCCATGCAGTTTGCTTCTCCACATTCTTTACAGTTTGTTCTAGGAAGCAGCATGTAAACGTCGATTGGGCTGAGCTGTTTTACACCCGCTTTGACTTCTCTCTCTGTCATGTTTGTTCTCTCCTATATTCTTGCACTGACCCAGTTAGCTATATTCTCAGGTTTAGCTTCACCTTTAGTCATCAACTGCTGTGTGACCCTCTGCATGGTTTTGATGGCATCCGGGTGCATCATCATGAACAGGTCAACCCCAGCTAGGAGCAGACTCAACGCGGTTACGGTTTCCCATAAAGGTCCCCTCAGGTTTCTCGGCTCCCATTCTGGACCCAAATTCATCCAAGCCTCTCTTGCAGCCCATGCGTTCGTTGTCCCAGATAGCACCGGATGCTGAAGCTCTGTGTCACCCATCAGCGCCGCCATCCTAGCGCGCTCATGGATAGTAAATGAGTACTCAAGTCCGTAACCTAGCGCAGCAGTTGTTAAATCCATTAATATGTCGTCCTCAGGCAAGTGATCGGCAATTTTCCTGTTCAGTTCCTTAGCCCGATTCAAATCTAAAGCAGTGAACCCCAAAACTAAGTGACCATATTTTGCAGCTGCTTTAGTTACAGTATCAAGGACTCCAGCTTCGTCCATATCCAATGTAACAGAGCTGAGTAAAACCCTCTCGCCTTCAGCCATTTCTGCAACCTTGCTGAAAACTGCGGCGTCCTTCTTTGGGTCGCCACAACCTCCAATGATAAGCGGGACATCCACTGCCTGCAATATCTCCTCTACAGTTTTTGTAGCCTCAGCTGGCGATGTATCCTTGATAAGCGGGTCTGTACTCAGTAGATGTATTGTAAGCACTTTTGCTCCCCATTGGTCAACAGCTCTTTTTGCCCATGCAGCTGTGTCGTGCCAAACGTCCTCGACATACGTCCTTATTGCCTTCGGAAGCGTCACCTCCATGTCGAATACGTCCACGGAGATTACGGGCGGATTTGGAGGAGTTTGCTCGAATAGGTAGAACGCTGGGGTGGTTGCACCTCCGATTGTTACTGGCTTGCCGCGACTACCTCCTTGGCTCTTGGTAGCTCCAAGCGTTACTTCCCTAATCTTCCCAGGGTATTCTTGGACAAAGGGAGTGAAAGGGGCTTCCAAAATTGTTGTAGGTTTCACGCTTGGTGGTGCAGCAGCTTTCATAGCTGGAGGCGTGATACCTTTCAGTGCAGCAGAGGTCAAAGCTGACGAGTCTAAGATAATTTCTCCTATATTTAGCTCGACATCCTCAAGTTCAATGTCTCTGCCACTTTCTAATCCTAGGAGCTTCAGCAGTTCATCAAGTTTGGTGTCAGCTTTTTTTTCTTTCTCTACCATTGTTTTCACTTCTCTGCTCTTCGGATGATGATTTTCTTGGCATGAATCTTTGCGTCTTTAAGAATTATTTTGAATCCTCCAGCGGTGATTGGTATCCCAGAAATTGGAATCTCTAGAGGAGCCTCGATCTCCACCTCTTCCTTCGTTGTAGGTGCAGCTTCAGCAGGTATAGCCTTCCATCGTTCGACAACGGGGTGTGCACTCTTTTCAAGAAAGACCTTCAAGTCTTCAACGGTGTTTACGTCTTTTTCTGTGGCTACTTTATCAACCACGTCTTTCGGTATGAAATCTTTAACTCGTTCCTTGATGCTGGACGGCATCCAAACTACGCGGTTCCAGCCGCCATCAACCTGGAGAAACTTCGGGGACCTCATATACTCAATGGATAAGCCGTGGAAGCCGTCTACCTGCCTCCCTCCAGCGGTTGCATCCGCCATCGTTGAGAATGGCAGCCCATTCACGGTTCTTTCTTTGAAGCCCCTGTCAACTACTCCTAGACCATCAACTTCGGGGATGTAGAAAGCAATAGCCTCGAAGCAGCCGCAGGAGGTGTGGGGGTATAACTCCTGAGTGGGTTTGTGCTGGCTGGTGTAAAGCTGGATTCGCGATATTTCTCCCATTGTGTTTTCTTTTACAGCCTGATTGGCTCCTGAATATTCACCCTTGAAGACATCAATGCATTCGCCTTTTTCAATCTTGAAAATTGGACCCTTCGGATCGACGCGTGCTGCAGCTCTGCCGTCGAACCAGCTGATGGCTCCACAGTTAGCGTACCTTTGTGGTGTGATAACGCAACAGTGGGTTGGAGCAAAGGACTGACATAAAGTGCATCCGTAGAACTCCTCGACGTCTTCATCCTTTAAACCTCTAGCCCGAGCGTCTCTAGCCTCATAAATCTCCATAGCCTTGTTCATCAGCTCCTTCGCTTTTTCTGAGTCTGTGACGAAAGTTATCTGTAACTTCTCGATGAACGAGAGATCGCTTTTGAAAAGCCGATACAAGACCTTGCCTATCAATTTGAAGCTGTTCAATCCCTTTTCGAAGGACTTTTTGCTCAGCCTTATCCATATGTCATATCTTTGGTTCAGGTGCATGAAACCCTCAATGAAATTGCAGAATTCATGGATTCTTCTTTCTATAACGCCTTCAAGTTCTTCTTCAACTTCCTTTCCCGCAACATCAATCCAGATTCCAAAGGGATAGCTTTTTTCAGGCTCCAAGTCCTTGAGGTCAGGACCGATAATTGTTATTTTTCCATCTTCAATTTCATCTAGCGGCCTGCTCTTTACAACCTCAAACTTTGATTCTACCGTTGGTCCTCCAAGCTCAACATGCATTTGCTGTCTCCGAATTCTTTCTCCCTCATAGATCACACCGACGTCTACGGGTATGTCCTCAAACATTGACATTTTCTAGTTTCCTCCTAACTTGTTTATTATAGTTTCAAAAGTTTGATGCCAATCCTTAACCTTGAGGTTAGGAAAAGACCAGCTAGCATGCGGATTGTAATAGCGATCCAAGCTTATGGTCTTTAGGTTTGTGGAGAAGTGCTTCAGTCCTGCCAAAATCACGAACTCCATGTAATAGGGTAATCCCATGAACAACGCAAGATCATAGGGACCTTTCCCGTCTAAGCCATTCCAGTTTGAGTCTTTGAGTCTGTTGCCGATGTCCATAGCAGACATTGATGCAGCGGGTTGAAAGCCTTGTTTCACAAATTCGTGTGCTGTGTGTGCCGTGGCGACGACGGGTATTCCAGTGGCTTTGCTTAGGCGGATTACGTAGTCAATTGATTTTTCGTTTTCTGCATCATTTTTGGTTGTTAAATGTCCGACAACGAGTATGGGACGTTTCGCACGTTTTACCATTGCCACAACCACTTCAGGTTTCATGATGAGCAGAGCCTTTTGTGGCCCTGCAATCTCTGCTGTTTGCCAAGGTTCTGCTTTTGCACTCATTTTAATCAACCTTTTTTCTAATCATTCTCTTTAGAAGAGTTGGGTCTGGAATTTTTGTCTCTTTCCATCCTTTCTCTTCGAGGATTTTGAGGATTTCAGGTTTCATCATGAGGGGGATGTCCATCTTGTTTCGGATAAATAGGTGTATATCATCTGGCATAACCCCATAGTAGCGTTTGTGCAAGTCAATGTAGTGAGTCAATTTTATGCTACGCCCTTTTGTGGTATCATTGGGTCGCATACAGAGCTTCGCAATCATCACCATAGCCTCTTCTTTGGTTTCAGCCGTGGTGAACAGGTGCTCAGGAGTTGGTCCCACGTAAACTTTGTCACCGGTTCTGGCATCATAGACGTACCAATCTTCCTCTTTGTCTTTTCTTCCAAGAAGCATACGCCTATACTTGGATCCGTGCGGACCAACGATTACGGGTATTCCAAGTCTCCAGAAGCCAGAAGCTATCGAAGCCGCCTTCTGAGACATAGCGCCCCAAGCGAGTCCTACGGCTCCAACACGGTTGTGAATGTAATCAGCGATTTCCTCGTAATTAGCTCGCAGGTTCCTTTTTGCGAAGATACTTGCGATTTTGATTGCTGCCCCTGCTATGTGCGGGTTGGATACACATGAGCCCACGTTTAGGACGCCTCCAGCTTCAAATCCGCCGGGGTATTTTTCGTAGATGGTTTTTCCATCTTCGTCCTTTACCATAGCTGCGGACATGGCTGCGCATCCTGAAGTGGTAACTATGAATCTGCGTTTAGCGAATTCTTCAGCGATTTCTGCAACATCTTTGTTGCCACTAGGATAATTAGCACATCCTACTAGAGCTACAACTCCAGGAATTTCACCCATAACTATGGGACCGCCAACTTCTCTTATCTCAATGTCTTGAATGGCGCCTCGTCCTGCGCGCATCTTGAATTTCTCTTCCCAGCAATCCTTTTCGCCCGCCTTTACCATGAAGCTGTGGAGAGCGAAATCATTTGGGCATGCGCTATCACAGCGTGCGCATCCTACACATTCTTCTAGGATTGCAGCTAAGGGGTTAAGGTCGCCTTTTGCTGCGGCTTTCATTGCGTCAGGGATAGGCTGGTTGTTGGGACAGGCGCGGCGACACTCGTTACATTCTGTGCAAGCTTTACCTGCCTCAATTATCTCATCTACCTCTGGGAGTATACTGAACTTGTTTCTTTTCGGCGCGACGGCGATAGCAGTTTCAACTGCAACTTCTCCAACTTTATCAGGATCAAAAATAAGCACGCCAGGAACCTTACCTTCGGTTAAAGCAGATATGAGTTCACTTGCAGGTTTATCTGTGCTGTTTTCAAGCCCCAGACAATTTTTGGGACTTGATGCAATCACAGGAGTGTTGACTTTTTGTGCTTCTTCCAAGGTGTCTGCCCTGATACATTGCTCATCAACTACAATAAGGTCGGCTAACCCATTGCGGATGTAACGCAGTTGCCAAGAAATGGGACCGATTATCTTAGCGGCGGTACTGTATCTCGTGACGTCGATGGCTGTACAACATATTCCAACGACTTCTACTTGATTCAAGAGTCGCTTTTTTGTGAGGTAATCAATTATTCCAATGCTGGAGGGAACGTTATGACCGATGACGAGAATTGTGGGTTTTTTAAAATCTGCTACTCCGTAGCCCAATTCAATAAGGGGAGCTTCAGGATCAGCTTTTGGAAAATTGTAAACTGAAATCTGTGCTATATCCGCGATTTCCATACCAACCTGATCAGCCATTCCAGCGTGGAAAGCTTTTGATTCAAAATCAATGTTGTTTCCTTCTTGCCCAGTATGGGTAGCAGAAAGGCAGTGAGTAACTTCTCGTTCAGCCCAATCTATGGCGTCCTCCAAATCTCCGAGGGTTTTGGGTCTGATGCCACAGACCAGACGTGTTACCGGCGCTTCTATGTCAATGTTTAGTCCTCCTTGGTCAAGGGGGGCGTCTTCTCCATATTTCTCTATCAGATGATGAACTAGGTGTCGGGCGTGGGCTGTGTGGGTGGCGGCTCCGATGCTACAGGCAAGAAGAACAATCCGCGACTGCTGAGCAGCCATATTCAATCCACATGCCCCTCGCTTGTCTCCTGACAGGTCGCACTTTCCGAATGTGCATAGACAGCAGACATCACAGAAGGGCAGATAAAAGGGTTTGTAGCGGTTGAGAAGCTTGAAGTCCCAATCTCTCAAATCAGTAATTGATGGAAAAGGAGTTGGACCTTCAGGTTCTTCCCATGTTTTATCGACAATTTTGCCAATCGAAATGTCAAGGTCTTTTACAACCGCAACGTCTGTCTTCAATTCCTTTGCTTTTACATGCAAATTCTTTTTGGTCAATCGTATAATCACCTTTGAAGCGGTTAGGAGTGTAGTGAATAATTAAGAGTCTTATTTAACTTTTCTGAAAATAGTCCCTTGGGAGCCCTTGATACCTAAAAAGTGCGGTCTAAGTGAAAGAGAGTCAATCAAAGCGCTATCGAGCACACATGAACTGATTGCGGTGAAGCAGATTTAATGGGTTAGCATTCTTCTACTTCTTTCCACCATTTTTTAGAATCGGTTTTTCTAACCAAAAGTTCTTCAACAAATTTGAGTTGTCTCTCGTATAGGTGAAGATTTTTTGAGTATGCAACTGTTTTACCCGGTTGCACGCCTATTTCTTTAGCCATGTGCTCCTTAAGGATTTGTAGCCCAGCTAGGTTGGCGGGTAAACCTGCATAGCAGTCCCAAGATCGGAAGTAGGGGAAGAAGTGGAGTTTATCATCATATATTTCTGTGTCGATTATAGTTAGACATGGCGGGTCATCTATGTGCAGGTCTTGGGGTATCCTCAGCACCATGATGTTTTGTCTGTCACCCTTAAATTGCTTGTATTTGTTTACAACTTCCCCTATTTGATCAACGGGTTTCCGCAATCTTTCTCCGTAGGTGTAGCTTTCTTCTGGGCTTTTTTCTGGGAGAAAAAGATAGGACAGGTAAACTTCTTCAACGTATTTTAGGTCGCAGGGAGCCTTCTCATCAATCAAGGGACGATGCTCGGGATGATCTATTTCAAGGCTAACTGACAGTTTCTTTGTAAGAGTAGTTTCGGAACCTCTTTCAACCTTAAAGATATCTCCCTCTCTGTAGATCTGATTTACTGCCTGATACCAAGCGCTGGGCAGGTCAAACGCCTTTATTTGGACATGCTTCATAATTTCAGAGTGGTTGTTTAGGGTTAAAATTGTTTTGCAATTGCCAAAGAAGCGGTTGGATAAGATGCGCACCTTCTTCGAAGAGTCAAGCCTATTCGCAGAAAAATCCTGAAGTAAAATTGAAAACTTATGAGGAAGTAAGTGGTGTATGTTGGAGAGATATAGACAACAGGAGTTTGCTTATGGAGATTTAGTAAATGGTTGACCGCGTGAAAGTAATCTTCAATCCAATGGATAAAATGGTTGAGGTAAAGCGGGGAACGATACTACTCGACGCAATCAGAGAGGCAGGCATAAACATTAGAAGCATATGCGGCGGAGAAGGCGAATGTGGAACATGCAAGGTGATTCTCAACAAGGGCGAAGTCTCCCATATGTCAACCAAGTACAAAGACTGGCTTTCGCCTCAGGAAATATCTGAAGGCTACTATCTTGCTTGTCAAATCCGCATCTTAACCGACGGCGAGTTTACAATTCCTGTTGAAAGCCGAATCACCAGCCCTAAAATACTTCTTAGTTCGGAAATGACAATCGATACGCTTGATCCGGAGTCCAAAAAATATCTTGTGACCTTACTGCCTGCCCAAAGCGGTGAACGTCGACAGATTAGGCTTCATGATTACTCAGGTCCAAGCCCAAAGGTTAGCGACGACATCTACGACAAGCTTCTTCGGATGAAAGAACCAACAATAACCGCGACCTTAAGCAGAGGAAGTACGCCTCCTGAAATCATCTACGTTGAATCAGGCGACAGAACTGGCGCAAATTATGGTCTTGCCATAGACGTTGGAACCACAACAATCGTTGCGCTTCTTATCGATTTGACGAATGGGAAGATTTTGGGCAAAGCTTCGGCGTTGAACAGCCAGATTACCTACGGTGAAACACTAGTTACTAGGATTGCTTTTTCACGTAAAGCCGAAAATGGATTAGAGAAACTTAAGCAGGCAGCGGTCCAAACCATAAATGAGCTCGTGAACAGTCTTACATCCAGCGCTGGAATCAAAAACGAGGAAATCACGAGCGTTTCAGCTGGTGGAAACACGGTTATGAACCACCTCTTAGCAGGGGTAGACGTAGATTATCTCTGGTTTGTGGATGCAAATGACAAGGTTCCTAGAAGCCCAATCATCAAAAAAGCGAGGGAACTGGGGCTCCACACAAATCCGGCGGCTCAGGTCTATTGTCTCCCCAATGTGAGCCGATTCTTGGGAGGAGACGCCATCGGTGATGTAGTAGCCTCTGGAATGTATGATTCCGATGAAATATCTCTTTGCGTTGATATGGGAACAAATGGGGAAATCATGTTTGGAAACAAGGATTGGCTCGTCTCATGTTCCGTCGCATCTGGTCCCGCCTTCGAAGGAGCAGGAATCAGATTTGGGATGCGAGCCATGCGCGGCGCAATAGAATACGTTAAAATCAACCCAGAAACCTTTGAGGCTGAATACTCGGTTATCGGAAATGAGCCTCTAAAGGGTATCTGCGGATCAGGCATCATCGACGCCGCAGCGGAAATGTTTCAGGTGGGCGTCCTTGATTTTAGTGGAAAGATTGTCTCGGGGCGGACGGGGCTCGTTAGAGAGGGGAGAGATGGGTTGGAGTATGTTCTTGCTCCAGCAGAGAAGACGGCGATCGGAAAAGACATAGTGGTAACGCAACGGGACATGGAGTATCTCATGGACTCCAAGGGAGCCGCTTTAGGGGGGATAATGGTTTTGATGAAGAAATTTAACGTTTCAATCTACGATGTTAAGAACTTGTATCTTGCAGGAGCCTTCGGAGCGTACACCGATCTGAAGAATGCGACTAAACTGGGCATTTTCCCCGAGTTCCCAAACGCGAAGACCCGCCCAATCGGCAACGGCTCACTTTCAGGCGCATACGCTACACTTTTGTCGATGAAGAAGCGAAAGCAGGCTAACGAAATAGCACAGAAAATGCTGTACATCGACCTTCTTGCAGACCTCCTGTTCGCGGAAACGTACTCTCAGGCAATTTACATTCCAGGTCCCAAGGAGCTGTTCCCAAGCTACAAGCCTTAACGTGTCAAGCGCGTGGCATAAAGCGGGCTAGAATCTGCAACTGTGCCACGAAAGCTTTTTGTTTAACTCAATTCCATGGTCAACAGCATAATACTGGATGAAAGCGTTAACAGCCTTTCCATCAACCTTTTCTTTTTTAAGATTCCCTTTTTGAATTTCGTTCTGAAGCTCTTCTGCAATGTTTTTAGCGTTATCAACAAGCTTTTGGTACGCTTTTCCCGAGTATTCTTTGCCTCTATGAGCTGTGAGAACATTTTTAACAAGCTCTTCTAATGCACTCACCGTTATCTCATCGATTTCCACACAATTTCGCCTCTCTTGGTTCTAATCACACTCTGCTACTTCAATCATAGGAGCCTCTTGAAAAACTATTTGATTAGTCAAAAAAAACCTGTTTGCGCACTAGCGGGAATGTCGCTAGGACCTTACTAGATAGATGGATTCACCAATTCCGCATGCTTCGCCACATGATTTTAGCAGCCTGAAATATGCTTCCCTAGCTTTTTGTCGTCTTTTGCCTGTTAAGCAATTGATTTCTGCTTCCATTAAATCGACTTCGCATTTGAGTGCTTCTTCTCTCTTCTGAGACGACACTACATTCCCCCATTATAGTAAAAGAGGGGCACCTATAATATTTTCCTGTCAAAATTATTCGTTTAAGAATAACAGAGCTAGAGAAAACACAGGGAAACAAAAGAGAGAGGCGATAAGAGGTTACTCTTAGTTTTCTTCTGAATCATGCATGTACGTATCGCGGGCTTGTGTCCCACGCAACTAACTCTCACCCTCACAGTCGGAGCAAAGGCGCTCTTCTCAGATGAGCTCTCTCAAACGTGGGTTGGATTTTGCCCGCGCCCACCGTGTCCCATGCCTGGGTAAACCCTCCGTCAACGGTAGATGAAAGTCACCATCCTCTGTCGGGTCCGTCTGCATGAGCCCATTAAGGTTCCGGCGGGATTATGCTCCAGCCCACCTGTCATCGCAACATAATAAACGCACAGCAAAGCACATTAAGCTTTTCTATCCAAAAAATGAGACCTCACTTGGTGGCATCTATAATTTTTTGGAGGTCAATTTCGAAGGCGCCTGTCGGATTTTCCAGCTCAAAGTTGTTGAGGACTTCTGGGTGAACCTCTCCAACAACACCAAGTTCAGTGCCCTTGAATGAAACCGCGGCTGCTCTTCCCTGCAGGAAGCTCGGATGTTCAGCCTCCTTTACGGTCCACTTTTTCAAGCCAAGATTCAGCAATAAAGCTTCCAGAATGGACTTGATTTCGGTGAAGTTGGCTGTTGGATGAGAAGAAACTGCTGCAGCATGTATCCTCTGTTCTGTGCGGCTCTCAGACTCTTCGTTGAATGTTATTACGTCGGAGACCTCGAAGATTTGTTGAGGAAAAACTTGGTGTTTGTTGTCAGCCAAGTTCCTCATCAGACTTGGCAACAGGTCGTTCCTTATTATGGAGTATTCTGCGGAAACTGGGTTCGCCAAAGTTACCAAGTTTTCAGCCTTTCGTCTCATCTTCTGGTAATGGTCAACCTCGTTGGCGAGAATGAAGTTTAAGGCTTCCACGAAACCTAGCCCCACCATTATCTGCCGAACAGCGTTCGCCACTTCATTGACTCTATGCTGTTTGCCTGTTGTCACCGTCGCCGGCTTCGTGGGCTTCAACCTGAAATAGCCGTAACCGATGGCAACCTCTTCCACCAAGTCAATTTCATGCAGTATGTCGATTCGGTAGGCGGGAATCGTAACATCCAAAACTCCTTTCTCAACCCTTTTTGCGTCAAGCCTAGACTTCTGTAGCGCCTCTACCGTTTTTGATTCTGACAACTTTAGACCTAACATTTCGTTGGCGTAGTCTACCCGCATCTTCATCTTTTGAGGCGTCAAGTCTGGAGTAACCAGAATGTGGTCAGAATATTTAACAGGGACACTCTCTATGGTGCCTCCCATGTCCGCTAGGGCAGTGACCAGAACGTTCAAGCTTCTTTGGATGGCGTTCATTTCGGTGCCGGTTACGTCGATGAAAAGGTTCCGCGTGTCCTCGACAACACGGGTCAACTCGCCGTTAATTATGGGCGGAAAAGAGAGAACATCACCATTTCGGTCCACAATCAATGGGTACCTTGAAGCCCAGTCCACTTCACTCTTGTAAGCCATACCTTTCTCATGCTTCTCCAGAATCTCCTGCGGGGTCATCTCTTCCGTCTTGTCTAACGGAACAAACCTGATTTCGTTGGGGGCACAGGTAACATACGAGAAGGGAGGCTCAACAGCATCCAGATTGTGCACCCCAATAGAGGCTTTTTTTCTGTCCCTGCCCACCATCCAGTGGAGAGCCTCCTGCATCTCCATAAGCTCCCTGATTGCTTCATAGTCGATGTTCAAGCCTCGAACAACAGCGGATACAACGTATGGTCTGACATCCGCCACACTCTTGTCCACAGTCAATTCGATGTTTCCCTGCTTCACCTCAAAGTTTGGCATGCCGGTCTCCCAGCCCATGAGCCCCCGAAAGGCTCTAGCCACCCCACCGTAGCTGCAAAAATCCACCCGATTCGGGTTATACTCTATCTTCACGTAGTCCGAGCCGACCTCTTCGGTGTCGGTTCCCAGCCACGGAAGCCACTTAGCCATCTCTTCCACGCTGAGGTCTCGCCCAACAAAAGCCGAGAAACGGTCTCTATCCAAGGTTATCGTTGGCACACCGGAGTCCTCCTTATCCAACCCAAATCATTCTTGTATAACAGCCGGATGTCCTCGATGCCCAGCTTAAGAAGTATCAGACGCTCTAAGCCGCCGCCCCAAGCCAAAACAGGATGCTTCACCCCAAAAGGAGCCAAAACCTCTGGACGGAAAATGCCCATTCCACACAGTTCAACCCAAGTTTTCAGCTCTGGAACGTAGACTGTGGACTGCATGGAAGGCTCTGTATATGGGAAGTAGCTGGGCCAGAACTGCACCTTTTCCAGCCCAAGTTTATGGTAGAATTCTGTCAGGGTTCCCATGAGGTCCTGCAGCGTCACCTTCTTGTCCATTATTATTCCTTCGATCTGATGGAACTCGGCTAGGTGCTTGTAGTCCAGCTTCTCGTTGCGGTATACTCTGTCCACGGAGAAGACTTTAACTGGCGGCTCCTTGTGCTCAGACAGGTAACGGATGGTTTCGGCTGTTGTATGGGTTCTAAGCACCAATCTTTTAGCCTCTTCTGGGCTCCAAGTGTACTCCCAGCCCCTCGAACCCGTTTTCCAGCCGTTCTCATGGGTGGCAGCAACCGCTTCCACAACATCTTTTTCTGGCAGCTTCCCCTTTTCTGGATGAGCCAGATAGAAGGTGTCCACCACGTCTCTGGCTGGATGATCCTGAGGCTGGAACAGGGCGTCGAAGTTCCAGAATGCCGTCTGAACAATAGAGCCTCGAATCTCGGTGAAGCCCATCTCCAAGAAGATTTCTCTGATCCGTTGAATTATCTGCTGAGCGGGATGAATCTTTCCGAGAAGAGCCTCGGGACCAGGAGCCTTCACATTGAACTTTCTAAGTTTTGCTGTTCTCCAGTTTCCTGTTCTGATAAGCTCTGGAGTTAGCTGGCTGACTTCCTCCTGAAGTTTGATTCCCTTCTTAACCAGACTCCATCCTTTACCCGTTAGTTCTAGTTCCCTCAGGGTCTTCTCTTCGGTTTCCACAAGTTGCCGTCCCTTCAGAACAATAACAGCCTTCTGCATTTTCTGGTTTAAACTCTCAACGGTCAGAGACCCCTTTTCAGACAACAAACGAAGAAGCTTTTCGTCTTCTCCAAGCTGCGGCTCCTTCAAACATTTGAGAACACCCCTTTCTATGGTCGCCCAGCCCTTTCGGCTAAGCCACCCCAAGGCAACGGACATAAACTTCTTTTCTAAGCCTGCCTCTTCGACAGCGGCGTTAACTTTTGCTTCGCCGCCAAGCTTGACAAGAGAGTTGAGGAGTCGTCTCTCTGGAAGTCCTATTTCTGCGTAGCTTCTCCCTTCCTCGCTTAACTGGATTAAGATTTGCTTTTTTTCATGCGTTGTGGTTAGTTTTTTTTCGGTGAGGGTGAGGGCAGCCCGCATAACCGCTGCATGAGCTAAACCGCTAATTTCTATTATTTTACCAACTGGGGCTCTTCCTTTCAGCTTTTCTAGGACAAGCAAGGTTTTCTGTTCATTTTCCCGAAGTTCAGGCACCTGCATTTTCCTCCACAACACAACTGGTCTGCAATATTGAAGTGTGAACTTTGTTTAGCTTTATGATAAGAAGGCTTTAAAGGTTTCAACGATTGGAGAAGGAAGAAATGAATCAGACACCAATTTTTGACACTTTTTTCTCGGCTAGTTAACTCCCAATATTTCCCGTGCCTTGTCAACAAGTTTCTCCCGTTTTCTCTGATGATTCTCAACAAATTTCATAACTATCTTTTTTGTTCGAGCCTTGTGCTCTCCACACATGAGGCTTCCGCATTTGCAGCGCTTGTACGTTTCTACCACTTCCTTGTCGTCTTCGACGAAATGGCACATCTCAATCTCGTATATGGGGCAGATCTCCGGGACGCCTCCCAGCTTCTTCTGCTCCTCCACAGTGGCTCTTCCGCCAGTGAAGGCGCTCATAATCTTTTTGCCGATACTTTCGGGGCTCTCGTTCAGGGTGAAGTAGCTCATAGGATTCCGCTTGGACATCTTGGGGGAACCATCCAGCCCCTTCAATATCTTGTGGTACGTAGAGGAGGGGGAAACAAACTTGAATTTGCGGCGAAACTTGTTGGCTAAATCCCGGGTCAAACGAAGATGGGCATCTTGGTCTACTCCCACAGGAACCACGGTTGGTTTGGGTCCACCAAAATCTTTGAGTTGTGGCATAAGTATGTCTCCCGCCTGCACAAGAGCTGAAAGATAGAGACCGATGTGCCGTTCACCGTAGATTGCTTTCATGGTGGCTAAAGTTACGCCAGCCCCGAAATAGATAGCCAAGTCTCGGACCCGCTGCTCCTTATACTGCCTGTAAATGTAACCTTTTTTGGGGTCGAAGCCCAGCGCCAGCAGATCCGTAACGTTGCCTACAGCGATTTTTTCGGTCTTTTCAAAGGGCAACCTGTTGTCTTCGTAAGCCTCTATATCCGCGATGGCGTAGAAGGCTTGGGCTCCCTGCTGCTGAAAATAGATGATCTCCTTGGCGGTCATGAGGGTTCCTAAATGGAATTCTCCTGTGGGTTTGATGCCGCTCATCACCGCAAAATCTCCGCCCTGCCTCATCGCTTCTAATACGCGGTCGAAGTCTCTGTGACCGAAGATGACTCCACGCCTCATGTACATGCTTGGGTCAGATATATTCGGCAGAAGGGAGTCGAACTTTTGTATGCCAAACTCTTCGTAAAGGTGATTGTAGTCCTTAACCACCGTTGTTCCCCAAGGGTCAAGCACAGATTTACGGTCATCAACGTTAGCCAACTTAGGTTCCACCTTTGCTAAACCGTAGAGTTTAGGTGTTTAAAGGTTTTCTAAAGGAAAGCATTCACTCCAAATATGAGTTAAGTATCCTTAACTCTTTTAACTCTCCTCACGTTTTATTGAGGCTTGTGTATGAGTATGGCAGTCCCTGAAGAAGATTTACAGAAACAGCAGCGCGCCTGCAAAATTGCAAGAGAAGTCCGCGAAGAGATGCGAAGAACCGTCAGAGAAGGAATGCACATCATTGACGTTTGCGAGAAGACAGAGGCTTTAATCAGAGAAAAGGGAGGCAAACCAGCTTTTCCATGCAACGTCTCTGTCAACGACGTCGCCGCACATTACACGTCACCCCCAAACGACAAGCAGACCATACCCGAAAGGGCAATAGTCAAAGTGGACCTCGGCGTTCATGTTGACGGCTTTATAGCTGACACGGCAACGACAGTCTGTTTCCACCCAGAATATGTTGACATGATTAACACGGCGGAAGAAGCACTAGAAAAGGCTGTGGAGATACTTCGACCCGGACTCTCCATAGCTCGTTTCGGCTCAGCAATCCAAAAGGTCATCAAGACACGTGGATTCAAACCTATCTCGAACCTCACTGGACACCTGATTAGACGATACATAATACACGCGGGAAAGTCGCTGCCCAACGTCTTTAACCTGTCCACATCCAGAATAAAGGAGGGAGAAGTCTACGGGGTTGAACCCTTCGTGACAGTCGCAAATGCCGCGGGCAGAGTTGAGGAACTGCGGGAAGCCTACATCTTCCGTTACTCAAAACACAAGTCCCTGAAGGACCCGTACGCTAAACAGATTTTGAAGTACATAAAACAGAATTTTCTGACCCTTCCATTCACTGAAAGGTGGCTAACAAAATTTGCGTCCTCCAGTCGCTACAAAAGCGCCTTCTCTGAGCTTCTTTCGTCTAAAGCCTTGATAGGCTACCCCGTTTTTGTTGAAGCCAGCAGAAACCTTGTTGCACAAGCAGAATACACGATTATGATTGTCAAAGACGGATGTGTCGTGCTAACCTGAACGGTTAACTTTCGTTTTTCTTAGCCTCACGATAGATCGCAGTTATTTTCATCGTTTCGTTGCACTTCTGGCAAGACCCTGTTTCTTTGAAGATGTAGTCATCTCTCTGAAAGTCTCGAACACTTTTGAAATCACATTTCGGACACTCCAGCGTGGTTATCACTCGTGGCAACTCAAGGGTTACATGCATTGGTTTCCCCCTGCTCTGCAACAGCATGTATATCGATAGAGCCAATCCAAAGAAACCTATAAGCAAGAAAGAGTAAGAATTGAGGGCATCAGTTTGCTCCATAAGAGACTGCACTGCTATAAAGAGAGCAGCCAAGGATAGAACAAAGAAAACTAGTATTATCACGAGAAGAAGGGGAGAATATTTTTTAGCAGTTTCAACATTATCAGTCATCTTTTTCACCTACTGTCCAATTCCTATCGTGTTCCCGATTCCCGCTATTATGATGTTATCTCCCTTCTTGGTCCTTTCCAGAATCAGACGCTTTATTCTCTCTATCACTGGCTCAGTCGCGTCGAAAATTTCTTTTCGCATTGGAGAAACTGCGTCTCCGATGTCCTGCTTGACGATGATTGCGTTCACAGGAATCTTGTTTTTAAGTATTGCATCTTCTATCTTGAACTGTTCGACTCCTGGTCCGCCGATGGCAGCGCCTACTCCCTCAGCTATTTCTCCTGGTTTTTCTCCTTCAAGTTTCAGAGCCGCGTCTATCATAATTATGGTAGAGATCTTTCCTTTTTTCTCTTCTATGAGTTTTCTTATGCCTTCTCCAGGCTTTCCTACGTTTCCTCCTGGACCTTTGGCCTTAAGAACATAGGCTGTTCGACCGTCTATGGGTACTTCGGCTGCAACCACATCCTTAGCTATTTCTCTCGTTTTATGTCCTTGCATTAGTTTGGCGGCGACTAGAGCTCCAGCGCCGTCGCCGATGGGTTGACCGACTGAGAAGGCTCTTAATGCTTGGGCGTAGGCTTCTGCTTGTTTCATGATGAGCGGTAGAACCATCTGGATTTGCATGATGATGTAGAGGCTTAGAGTCTTTTTTCCCAGCAGATAGAAGTGTCGAATAACTTTGTAGATCATGTTTAGCGCCATGGCAGCCTCCAAGGTGTTCTCTAGATTGTTTATTTGCGCTTCATCTGCTTCTGGTGCCATGAGCTTCACTTCGTCTTTGAAGCGGACATCTCTAACATCGAGGACATGCTCCAACTTCCAGACTATGCCAGAAGGATCCATGCTCTGCGGCTCTATGGCTATGTACTCCAGAAATTGGTCAATCCTATCAGTGGGATCTCCTGCAGGTTTCCCTATCTCCTTTATTGTCTCCACGGCTTTCTTTCGACCATCGTCTCTTATTAACTTGAGACGGTGCAGATGAGTTTCAACTTCTCTAAGCATCACCATCATTTGGAATCGCTGACCGTAAAACATGAAAACCACAAAAAAACCGAGAAAAGCTATTTGCACAATCCATCCTATTATATCGTTTCCGCCGAATAGCAACGCTGCGATAGAGAGAAGCATTTACATTCACTCTTTCTCAAAAAACTACGAGGTTGGTAATAAATTTTGAGTATTTCCAAGAAATACTTTCCAAAAAGATTAGAGCATAAGGATAAGATGTTTCGCAGAGAGCAAAATAACATTTCCTATTAAAAAGGTGGAAATGCAAAAATGCTAACATATTTTGTCCTAACCCCACAGCACACAAAATATGGCACTGACATTGTTTGTGTACAAGGAGGCTCTTTTGATGTTTAAGTGGATCGCCAGCTTTTCCGGCTTCACATGGCCGAAGACCATACTAGCACCAGAAACGGAGCGTGGCTTAACTTCTGAGTTCGGAATGGGATCAGGTGGGTCCCACGCCCTATGGCCGGCAACCCAACTACTTTGCTTAAGTTTGCTTTTTTAATGTTTCGCTTTTGAGCAGGAAACGTATATATTGAGAACTTGTAAAATGTTGTTGGATGTGGGGCCGTAGTCTAGTCACGCCCTATCTTTTGATGGGGCGCTAGAGAGGGATGACGACAGTCGTGCCGATAAACGGTGCAAGCCGTTAAGGGCTCCAGAAATATGCATGGGTTTGCTGACCAGTCTCTGGGATGACGAGATTCTGGAGCGAGGAGAAACCCGTAGGGACGGGGATGAACTGTTCCGGGTAAAGGTCGTCGGTTCAACTCCGGCCGGCCCCACCATTCACCTTTTTAGAAGGTTCTTTTCATTCAGGTGTTCCAAGATGAAGATTAACAGTCAATTGTGTAGTCGAAATATTTGTCATATGGATTCTCTAGCGCCAGCATTTCGTTTACGGTTAGATTCTCAAAGTATCTTCTGAATGGTCTCATCGAATTGTTATGGGCAGAAATCACAACGTTGACTTTCTCTCTTTTCATTAAGGTCAGCAGATCTTTCACGAAGGACAAAACCCTTTTTTCAACCATCTTTAGTGATTCGCCTCCAGGAGGAGGAACACCATAGGATCTGTGCCAAAGGTCAAATTGTTTTTTGCCGTATTTTTTGATGATGGTTTTGTGATATTTTCTCTCCAAGTCGCCGTATGACCTTTCTATCATTCTATCATCAATGATTACTTTCTTGCATTCGGGGTGATATTTCAGGACTATCTTTAGATTAGTGGAAGAACGGGAAAGACTTGTCTTAAACGCTATTTGAAACGTTTTCTCTTTTAGTTTTTCAGCTATCAAATTGGCTTGCTCTATTCCTTTAGGGGTCAATCTTGAATTTACTAGTCCAGTGAATCTTTGGCTTCTATTAAAATTGGTTTCACCATGCCTAAAGAGGTAAATATGAAGCTTCATGGCATAATCACGTTCCGAAGATGTGGGTAGGTTAGTAGATATATACTATAGTTGCCATTATGTTTGCTGTGCCGTTTGATGGGTCGTCATAGCCGACTTTTACTTCTAAGTTTGAGGTGGGTAAGACTGGAAATCTAAAAAACGTATTTTCTCCAACAACCATTTTTTCGTTGTATAATACTAAGTCTTTTCTAGACCAGATCATCTGAACGTAGATTTCACCTGTTTCTGTTGTTGTCACACCGCCAATTTTTTCAAATTTGATGTATCCGGCATAATCCACCGTTCTATTCAAAGAGACGTATGAGCCTGCAGCTACATTTTCAAAGTGATCATCTATCCAAAATTCAGATTTGTCCAGTTTTATTATTTCAGTAAGGTTATTAATCTGTCCGGTGAGGTCACTGTTCTGGTTTTGAAGAGCGCCTTTTTCGGAATTAAGGCTGTTTACCTGACTTTGCAGGTCATCCTTTTCAGAAATCAGCAAGGAAATCTGTGCGTCTTTATACGCTATTTCAGAGTTCAAAGAAGCGATGGTGCCGTCTTTGTATTTCAGAATTGAGCTGTAGAATGCAATTATTGTAACTAATGCAGTTATTAAAATGATGCAGGCTATCGATTCAACAGTAATTATTCTACCACTAACTTTCTTTTCACTAATCTCATCTCACCCCAAACATGCAAGTATTTCTCACTCTTCTTTAGCCTAAAAGATTTTTTGTAAAAGTTTTTTGACTAAAAAGAAAAAAGCAGCAAATTTCATGTCAAGATTTCTTGACAACGTGAAATTCTTTATTGTACTGGATAGACAAGCAGGCGATCACAAACACCGTGCAGAACAAACAGCGCCTTTCCCATCGAACACAAAGTTTTATAGTAAAATGGTGTTCATCATAAGCTTACGGTATTGCAGAAGCTGGCGATTTTCTGTTCTCGCAGAGAGAGGGGCCGTCGGCTAGCTTGGTCCAGGCTCTGAGACTTGGGCTCTCGGGACTCCGGTTCAAATCCGGGCGGCCCCACCAAAATCGTTTTTCGCAGAATGGTTTTAGGAGTTGTCTTTTTGTTGTTGCTTGGTTTTCCAGAAAAAGACTGATTTCAACAATACACTGTTATTAGGCTCCTAATAGAATTTGGAGTGGGGGAAGCATATGGTTAAGAAAAAGGCGAGTTGGGTTGAGAAGCTGCATGACAGCAAGGGCTTGCCTAAGGTTGAGAAGATCACGGAGAAGATGAGCAGAAGGTGGGGCACTGGAACTGTTGTTATTCCGGCACCGTTGGAGGTGGATGCGCTGATGAGGAGGGTGCCTGAAGGAAAACTTGTCACCGTCAACGGGCTCCGTGAAGCTTTAGCCAAGAAACATAACGCGTCGATTGGCTGTCCCATGACAACGGGCATCTTCGCTTGGGTTGCTGCCCATGCTGCTGAGGAGCAGAGGCAGAATGGAGTCGAGGACGTTACACCTTACTGGCGTGCCCTGAAGGCAGGCGGGGTGTTAAATCCAAAATATCCGGGTGGAGTGGAAGGATTGAAGAAGCTTCTGGAGGCAGAGGGACATAAGGTCGTTCAAAAAGGGAAGAAGTATGTAGTTGCTGACTATGAGAAGTCACTCATAGAACTATGAAAATCATTCATGCACCCTAAGTGTAATCTGTCTAGAAAGAAGATTAAAAAGATGGAAGTATACATTAGAGGGTAAGCTGAGGCTCCTGCATAGGCATTGAGTTTGGGGAATGAAAAATGAAACTTTCTTGGCAGCTAAAGCTTTTGGTTAAGTTTCATTTACCTATGCTGGAGCACACTCAGCCCGTATTTATGCTACTACAAAGAGGAGAAAAGGTTTTTTGTCAAGAAATCTTGACTAAAGTTAGTCAAGAAAAATTGACTAAGCGAATCGCCATACTTAGTTGCCTTTTTTCTCTCCACTTTCTTTAGTTCCCATCAGACACTCAGAATTCTACCAGAAAAGTAACCGAGTTTACGTATGGTGGACGGGACGGGATTTGAACCCGCGGCCTCAGCGATGCCAACGCTGCGATCATTCCAGGCTGATCTACCCGCCCATGACATTCTAAACCCTGCAGGAGAGCTATTAAGCGTTATGGGCAAGAGGAGAATCAGCCAATTCTGCATATTAACCTTACATTTCAGGTTTGAAGACAAAATGAAACTTAAATAAGAGAAAACGCATCCTAAAATGGCTGTAAAGGGCCGGTCGTCTAGCCTGGTTAGGACATCTGCTTGACGTGCAGAAGGTCGCCGGTTCAAATCCGGTCCGGCCCACCACCGAACATTTTCACCGGAAGAAACTTCCAAACAAGGCGTTATTTAACGCTTTAATTGGCAGAAAAAAAGCATCTTCGGCTACTTCTGAAATGTTTAGTTCAGCGTGATCTTTCACATGCCACTAAGTGCCCATTCCCCACGTCAACTAGTTGCGGGCTTTTTTCTATGCAGTTGTATTCCTTGGCGTAGATACATCTTGGTTCAAATCTGCAACCTTTAGGAGGGTTTATTGGACTCGGAACTTCTCCAGGCAGTGCGCTTCTGCCCTTTTTTGCTACTTCTGGGTCTGGAACGGGAATTGCAGCTATCAATGCTTGCGTGTATGGGTGAAGCGGAGAATCAAACAGATCGTCTGTGTCGGCGATTTCAACAAAGTTGCCCAAGTACATAACAGCCACACGGTGACAGATGTGTCTGACAGTGCTCAAATCATGGGAAATATACAGGTAAGTCATATCTAACTTGCGCTGTAAATCCCGCAGAAGATTCAGGATTTGAGCGCGAACAGAAACATCTAATGACGCCACAGGCTCATCCGCAATAAGCAACTGAGGCTCCACCGCTAGTGCCCGGGCAATACAGACCCTCTGTCTCTGTCCCCCACTGAATTCGTGTGGATACCTCTCTGCATGGTAATCCTCCAAACCCACCAATTCCAACAGCT